>OGSL01000010.1_pt1 | contig 205979 bp, 197 predicted proteins | sample 1573881 | NCBI WGS metagenome assembly OGSL01 (sample SAMN03295838, study PRJEB24534) | human gut metagenome | isolation source: fecal sample 6 from infant 5 | host: Homo sapiens | place: USA: Pittsburgh, PA | collected 2014-07 | reverse complement strand
TCTGATGTTGAGGGAGAAATTGTATTTGGTCTTGAAAATATGGGAATTGATCCAGATTTAATAAAAAAAAGCTTAAAAAAAACTATTAATAATTTAAATATAGATAGATTATTAGGAAAAAATGTCATCTCATTGTCCAGTGGGGAAAAACAAATTTTAGCTTTTGCATCTATTTTTGCATTAAACACAGATATTGTCGTATTGGACGAACCATCTTCAAATCTTGATAATGATACAATTGAAACGATAAAAAACAATATTGAAATATTTAAAAAAGAAGGAAAGACAATTATAGTTGCAGAACATCGATTATATTACTTAAAAGACATAATTGATAAAGCATATTATATAGACGAAGGCATAATTAAGGATTGTTTCACACAAGAAGAAATAAAATCATTTAACTCAAAAAAAGAAAATAATCTATTAATTAGAACCTTATCTACTCCGAAGTTGGAAGTTCCTGAAAAAGAGTTTAATAAAAATGATGAGTATTTATGTGAAAATTTATCGTATACAATAAATGGAAATTTCATATTTAAAGATATTAATATTTCTTTGAATAGAGGTGAAGTATTAGGTATAGTTGGGAAAAATGGTATAGGAAAAACTAGTCTGTTAAAGTGTATTTCAGGACTTATAAAGAAAAATATAGGAAGTGTTTTTTTAAACAATAACCTCTTAAATAATAAAGATAGATTAAAAAACACATACCTTGTAACACAAGACATTAATTCACAATTATTCACTCGAAGCGTAAAAGAGGAATGTGAATTAAATTTACCTGAGGATAGATTAAATCAGGTAGATATAGTTCTAAATAGGCTTGGATTAGATAAATATAAAGATAAGCATCCAATGTCGCTTTCAGGAGGACAAAAACAAAGGTTAACAATTGCCTTAGCTCTACTCTCAGATAAAGAAATCATAATCTTTGATGAGCCTACAAGTGGCTTAGATTTCAAAAATATGGTAATTGTATCAGAAGCTATAAAAGAGTTGGCAAAAAAATCTAATAAAGTTGTAATTGTTGTTTCGCATGATTATGAGTTTTTAAACAATGTAGCAGATGGAATATATGAAATGGTTTGAAAATAAGAATGAGAAGGATGGTGAAAAAATTTTACCATCCTTCTCATATTATATAATAATTATTTGTTTAGGTTGATCATTTGTTTAACTTCTATGGGATATACACCTTTATATCTTTTGTAAAGCTTACTAAATCGGCTAGGCGAAGTATAGCCTACTGTTTTTGAAATATATCTAATTTCTAGGTCCGTATTTAACAATAGCTGTTCTGCTATATTCATTCTTTTTCTTTGGGTAAATTCTGTAATACTCAAGTTGTTTTTTTTCTTAAAACTTTCCTTTAACTTTGTTCCACTCATACAAGCGATTTTTTCTAGAAGTGATTGAGGTATGTTGCTAGAATAATGATCGCTAATATATCTTTCTACATTCTCAATAAGTTTTTCATCTTCGGTTGAAAGAGGCTTATAATTTTTCAAATCTTCACTAGCCTCAACAGTTATATAAAACCACTCTTTTACCTTTTCCTCAAAGAAAATTTTAGCTTCAATATTTTCAAGTTTGCAAGTCAAAATATCTTTAGCGATCCTACTTATTGGATTAACGATAGAATTTTTAGATTGAAAAAACATATCTTTTAAATCATCTATATTATTTGAGTAAGAATATGGTGGATAGTATTTTTCTAAAAAACTTTTTTTAAATTTTACACCTACAAGAAATAATCTAGAATTCTTATGTATAAGATATCTATTCTTTTTGTCGCTTGGATCCATAACAAACATAGAAAAAGGTTCAATTGACTGATAGTGATTAAACCATTCTCCGTTTCCAGATATTACAAAATTAGAAATCAATGCAACAAAATTTTGCATTGATTCAACGCCATCTTCTACAAAATCTTCTTTTATGAAAAGATTATGAATGTCTATTATAAAGTCGCTACTTTCGTAATACCAGTAATAACCATTATATAATTTTGTATTAGCTATATAATACCTTCCTAGAGGATGAAAATAATTCTCGTCTTTTAATTCCGATGAAACATAAGTATTTATTAAACTTTCAAAGTTTTCCATACGCCCCTCCCAATAACACGTTTAGACTTATAATTGTAAATATATTGTACTATAGATTAAAATATTTTACAATATAAATATGATAAGAGTTATCATTGAGGAAGTGTATATTTTCTTTTAAGCTTATCTAAACATTATTTAAGGAGGGAAATATGAAAATTTATAAAAGGCTTTTTTCCTATGTGCCTGAAGAAAAACATAATGGATATATAGCAGTTTTTTTATCAGTACTATCTGCATTTCTAATGGTGTACGGATATTCATTATTGTATAAATTTTTAAGAAGTTCAATTGTTGAGGAGGATTTATTAGTAGCTAGAACAACGTCTATTCAAACTGTTTTGTGGTTGACGTTGGGAGCTTTGGTATACTTACTATCAGGTTTATTTTCTCATAAGCTCGGATTTCGTTTAGAAACTAATTTGAGAAAGAAAGGGATAGATGGACTTACAGGAGCAAGTTTTCGTTTTTATGATTTAAATCCTTCTGGAATTATTAGAAAAACGATTGATGATAATGCAGCTAAAACTCATACGGCAGTAGCACATATGATACCAGATAACTCACAAGCTTTTTTAGTCCCAGTATTGTCTTTAATACTCGCATTTTCTATTAGTAGTAGAGTGGGACTAGTTATCCTTATACTAACAATAGTAGGTGCTATTATCTTAAAAAACATGATGGGTGGAGGAGAGTTTATGAAACTTTATCAGGATTCTCTAGAAGCTTTAAGTGGTGAAACAGTAGAATATGTTAGAGGTATGCAGGTTGTTAAAATATTTGGAGCTACTGTAGCGTCTTTTAAAAATCTTTATAAGGCGATTAAGGATTACTCTAAGTATGCTCTTGATTACTCTATTAGTTCTAAAAAACCTTATGTTCTATATCAATGGATATTTTTTGGCATTATTGCAATTTTGTCTATTCCATTAGTTTTTACCATAAATAAAGTAAATAATGCTAATTTGCTTGTTGTTGAGCTATTCATGACTTTATTTTTAAGTGGGGTAATGATAGTTTCATTCATGAAAATTATTTGGGCTAACATGAATATTTTTAATGCTAGGTATGCTGTAGATACTTTAGAAGATTTATATAAAAAAATGAACGAAGACAAATTGTCTTATGGAGAGAATAGCGATTTCAAAAATTATAATATAGAGTTTGAAAAAGTAAATTTTTCTTATAATGAAAACAAAGTGATAGAAAATTTATCTTTTAAATTAGAAGAAGGAAAAAAATATGCTTTGGTGGGCCATTCGGGTTCAGGAAAATCAACTATTGTAAAGCTATTATCTGGTTTTTACAAAGTAGATAGTGGCAGTATAAAGATTGGAGAGAGACCCTTAGAATCTTATAGTAAAGATGCTCTAATAAACACAATTTCTTTTGTTTTCCAAGATAGCAAACTTTTTAAGAAAACTATTTACGAAAATGTTGCTCTTGCTAATAGAAAGGCAAGTAGAGAAGAAGTTATGAAGGCTATGGAACTCGCAGGTTGCAATGTTATTTTAAATAAGTTTCCTCAAAGAGAGAATACCATGATTGGCTCAAAAGGAGTCTATTTATCAGGTGGAGAAAAACAGAGAATTGCTATTGCAAGAGCCTTGCTCAAAAAATCTAAAATTGTAATTATGGATGAAGCTAGTGCTTCTATTGATCCAGACAATGAGTATGAACTTCAAAAGGCTTTTAAAAACCTTATGAAAGATAAAACAGTTATTATGATTGCTCATAGGATGAGTAGTATTCGTTCTGTTGATGAAATTTTAGTTTTAGAGAATGGAGAAATAATTGAAAGAGGCAGTGATCAGGAACTTATTTCAAAAGGCAGAAAATATAAGGAATTATTAGAGCTTTACGATAGTGCAAATCAATGGAGGGTTAAAGATGAAGAAATTTTATAAAAAACGCTTTTGTCTTACTGATAAAGGTGCTAAAGATCTAACTAAATCTACTATATCAAGTTTTTTGGTCTACTGTATTAATATGGTTCCTGCCTTTATTTTAATGATGTTAACAGATGAGCTTCTTTTGAAAAATGTTAAAAGTCCTTATTTATATTTAGGTGTATCTATTGTAACCTTAGTATTAATGTATGTTTTGTTAGCTAAAGAATATGATGATCTTTATACTACAACTTATGAAGAGAGTGCTAATTTAAGAATAAATATTGCTGAAACCCTATCAAAACTTCCCCTATCCTATTTTTCAAAACATAATTTATCAGATATATCTCAAACAATTATGGCTGATGTGGAAAAAGTAGAACACGCTATGAGTCATTCTATACCTAAAGTAGGAGGAATGGTTTTGTTTTTCCCACTAATCGGAATTATGTTAATGATAGGTAATTTTAAGATGGGGCTTGCAGTAATGATCCCAACTATTTTAAGTTTTATATTAATACCTATTGCTAAAAAGTCTCAAGTAAAGGGAAATAAGAAATACCATAAGGTACTTAGAGAGAACTCAGAAAAATTCCAAGAAACCATTGAACTTCAACAAGAAATAAATAGTTTCAACTTATCCGATGAAGTGAAGACATCACTTTATAAGCAGATGGATGAAAGTGAAAAAATACATTTAAAAGTGGAAGAGAGTTCTATTATAACATTAGGTTTATCTGCTATGTTTTCTTTCGTAAGTATAGCAGTAGTTAGTTATGTTGGGATTAGCCTTATTCTATCTGGGGAGATTGACATTTTATATCTCTTAGGTTATTTAATGTCTGCTATAAAGATAAAAGATATTTTTGATTTATCAAAAGAAGGATTACTAGAAGTTTTCTCTATAGATCCAAGTGTTGAAAGGATTAGAGAGATTAAAGAAACAGAAATTCAAGAGGGTAAAGATGTAGAATTGAATTTGTTTGATATAGTTTTTAAAAATGTAGCTTTTTCTTATGATGAGGATAATAAGGTTTTAAAGGACATTAGCTTTACTGCGAAACAGGGAGAGATTACAGCTCTAGTTGGAGCTTCTGGTTCTGGAAAGACAAGCATATTAAGATTAATATCAAGATTGTATGATTATGATAAAGGTCAAATTTTAATAGATGGAAAGGATATAAAAAACATTTCAACAGATTCTTTATTTAAGAAAATATCTATTGTTTTTCAAGATGTTACTTTATTTAACTCATCTATATTAGAAAATATTCGTATAGGTAAAAAAGATGCCAGTGATGAAGAAGTCGTAAAGGCAGCTACCCTTGCAAATTGTATGGATTTTATTAATAAACTTCCTAATGGATTAGATACAGTTATAGGGGAAAATGGGTCAGAGCTTTCTGGTGGTGAAAGACAGAGACTTTCTATTGCAAGAGCTTTTTTAAAGGATGCACCAATTCTTATATTAGATGAAATATCAGCAAGCCTTGATGTGGACAATGAAAAGAAAATTCAAGAAAGTTTGAATAAATTAATAAAGGATAAAACAGTTATTATTATTTCCCATAGATTAAAATCTATTGAAAATGTAGACAAAATCATAGTCATAGAAAATGGATATGTGGAAAGTCAAGGCAATCACAAAGAACTGATAGAAGAATCAAAATTGTATAACAATTTATTAGAAAAAACGAAATTAGCAGAAGAATTTATATATTGAGGTGATTAAAAATGAAACAAAATATGAAAGAACAGTTATTGACTAAGAAGCCTTTATCATTAATGTTTCAATTATCTATACCAGCAGTTATTGGTATGGTAGTTATAGGCCTATATCCACTTATGGATGGAATATTTGCTGGACAAATAATTGGTGAGAATGCTATGGCGGCTTGCTCAATAGCTATGCCACTTACATTTTTTAATAATGGGGTTGCAACGCTTATAGGGATAGGTTCGGCGTCGATTTTGTCAAGAGCCATGGGAAAAGGTGATAAAGATACTATAGACAAACTTATGGGAAATCTTATCTATTGGGTTATCTTTTTTTCAACGATTATAACAATAGGAGGAATACTTCTAGGACCATATTTTTTAGATTTAGTTGGAGCTACAGGAGAAATAAAAGCATTAGGTATAAGGTATTTAAAAATAATATTTTTAGGTTCAATTTTTGTAAACTTTACCCAGTCAGCCAATATGGTTATGCGTGGTGAAGGGCTTATGAAAAGAGCAATGACTATTATGGGACTTGGTGCCTTTATCAATATAGCTCTTGATCCAATATTAATGAAAGCAATGGGTGATTATGCCATTGAGGGAGCAGCTATAGCGACAGTAACAGCACAAATAATCCAAGCAATTATTACTCTTTATTATTTTAAGAATAAAAGTGAAAATGTAAAAATAGGTAAAATAAAAAAAGAAAAAGATATATCAAAGGAAATGTTTGGAGTAGGAGTTTCAGCCATGATAATGCAAGTGTTTTTCATGGTTCAACAAACATTACTGTATAGACAAGCTTTTAAATACGGTGGAGATTCAAATGCAATACTAATGTCAGCAACTATGAGATTTTATGGATTTTCATTTATACCAATTTGGGGAATGAGTCAAGGTCTACAACCGATTATTGGTACAAACTACGGAGCAAAAAAATATGATAGAGTCAAAGAAACTATGAAGATATTTTCTATAGGAGGAACAGTACTAGCATCAATATTTTGGCTACCAGCTCAATTTTTTTCAAAACAGCTACTTGGTCTATTTAAAGTAAGTCAAGATATAATCTCAAGCGGAGTTAATAATTTTAGGATATTCTATTCTGTATTCATTCTCTATGGAATTATGATTATGACGATAACTTTTTTCCAAGCGATAGGAGATGGAAAAAAAGCAGGAATTATTGTAATGCTAAGACAGTTAATACTACTTGTTCCAGCCTTACTTATATTGCCAAGAGTATTTGGAGCAGGTGCTGTTTGGTGGGCAGAGCCAGTTGTAGATTTTGCTATGATAATGGTAGGATTAGCAATGCAAGCAAAGGCTCTTTCAAAAATGAAAGTGAATAGTTAAGGATATAATTTCTGTAATATTTTTATGGAGAAAAATTTTTCGCAGATATTTTTGAAATAATAATTAGTTATGAAAATATAATTTATGAGAGTAAAATTGAACTTTCTCAAAAAATATTTTTAAAAAACAACTTAAGACTCACTTTGAAATGGGAAAAGATTAAAGATGATTATAAAATTTATTCAAAAAGTAGAGAGATTAAAGAGTAATTATCTCTCCACTTCCTTCCCATAATAATTTTCATAGTTTTTCCTATACTGAACTAGGTCAGAAAATTGCTCTTTATTGAAAGAATACTCTTGCATAAGGGTGTTCTTTTTTTCTTGCAATTTATCGAGTTTGAATAGTATTTCTTTTGTGTTTGGTAGTTTTTTATAGTTTTCTAAAATTTCTTTAGCGGCTATTTTATAGACGGAAAGTTCGCTATAATACTCATCTGCAAATTGCTTATCTTCAGGATTTTTCTTGTGGTATTTATATATTTCACGATACTTATTTATAGTATATATATTTTCCATATCTTGCGATAAACTCTTCATTTCAACTTCAATTTTCTTTATTTTATCTAATAAGTCTTGTCTATCATCAGCAGATTTTTTGATTAGATCATCGAGTTGAGTAATTGAATTAATTCCTTGTTCTCGAAGTTTAATTATTGAATCAGCCATTGTTTTGATATTATGTTTTCTTGCCCAAACTTCATAGCCTTTAGAGGATTGAGCTTTTTTATTAGTGGATATATCAATAACATTTCCTACTCGCTTTTTAATAGGGTTAGCTTTATTTTTAATTGCTAAATCTATTCTTTCTTTGATTTTTTCTTCAGTATAATCTTCCCCGATAGTCTTTGCCCTTGTAAATCTTTGCTTATCTTTATGACGAAAAGCAATGTGTTTACCAAACTTAATTTCATAATCAAGAGATTTCATATTTTCTAAAAATTCTTCCCAAGATTTAGATTTATTAATCATTCTATCTATATCAAATTGTAGTTTTGACTTCCAAGAATTTCCTTTCTTACTTTGGTCAAACTCATACCAGGATTTACCAGCAGTTTTATATTTCCTTTTATAAGCTTCATAATATTCATCAATGACTGAAAGCTTATTTACTTTACATAATTCGTCACTTTGAAACCTGATTTTATGATAAGATTTTTTATTAGATTGGTAGCATTTACCAGTCTTGTAATTAACATTATTAAAAATAATATGGTTATGGATATGCCCTCTATCTATATGAGTTGCAAGAACAAATTCATAATCTTCTTTTAAAATTTTCTTACATAATTCCATTCCTATCTCGTGAGCTTTTATAGGATTAACCTCTCCTGGTAGGAAAGATTGGATTAAATGTCTAGCTAAGACTGTTCCTTTAGTATCATTATCTTCTCGAGTTTTCAAAAATTGAATATGGGCAGTAGATGGATGACATTTGAATGAAGATACTAAAATTTTTTCATCAGTTTTTTCACTATTAGTAATGTAGTCTATTGCTAAATTTAGAGTTGATTTTATAGGATGTATTTTTGTTATTGCCATACTAATCACCAGAACTTTCTTTTGATTTGTTAAGAAGTAGGGAATGGATCTGCCATATTTCTCTTGATAATTTTTCTATCTGCTTATTCATTGACTCGATTTCATTTTTGTAAATAACACCAGTTGTATTAGTAGCTTTTGCAATCTGGTTTATATTATTTGTTGCATTTGAAAGTAGCCATTGTAGGTTTCTAAATGGTTCTAAATCTACTACATAAATCTCTTTTTCCAATACGCATTTTCTAAGAAAGTGAGACATAGTTTTGCAATTAGCAAGTTTCATTTTCTTTTCAAAAACTTCTTTTTCTTCATCTGTTAAGTATATTTTTAGTTGATTATTTCTTTTTCTATTATCCATAGTATATCTCCTTATCATAAATTATTGGGGTCTTAGGGTTCTCCCTAACAAGGTAAAATTGATAAAAAAAGAAGCAGTCCATAAAGGTTCTGCTTCATCAATTTTTCGTAAGTGAGTACTCACTTACTGTGCTTGCTATTAAAGTTATAAGCGTTAAGCCTGTATTTAATTATTAGTAATTATATCATAATTAAGTATGATTTTCTACTGTTCTTATTGACAAAAAAGATATGAGCATATATAATGATAACTAAGTTATCTATATGCTGCAAACTTATAAATTTATCTGTTAGTAAAGGAAGTGGGATATGACAGAAATTACTGGTTACGATTTAACGCATAAAAATATTATGGATAGTGGTAAAGTTAATTTTTTAAATGATGGCTATGAACGAGCTAATTTAAGAAAAATTTGCAAAGATGCTGGGGTTACAACGGGTGCTTTTTACAGGCATTTTAATGATAAAGAAGATTTATTTATCAGTATAGTTGATCCATTGGCAAACGAACTTTTGGGTTTTTATAGCAAGTTTGAAGAAGAATCTTTTCAGAACATAGAAAAAAATTGTGGAGAAGATTTATCAAAAATTAACATTGAAGGGTCAATTGAATCTGCATTATATATGTTTAGCAAAAAAGATTTATTTAATCTTTTAATATATAAATCATATGGTACGAAATATGATAATTTTATAGAGCTTCTTGTGGAAAAGGAAGATATAAACAGACATAAAGCGTTTCAGATTATTTCAAAGAAAAAGAATATAAAATTAGAAGTTCCTAAAGATGCAATGCATTTGTTAAACCATGCCTATATTAATGCGTTGTGTGAAATTATAATACATTCCCAAACAGAAGAAGAAGTAAAGTTAAACACAAGAATAATTTCGAAATTTTTTTATTATGGATGGGAGAAATTGAGAGTTTTTTAAATATAAGGGAAAGGGTATTAAACACCCTTATATTTTTTCAAGTAAAGATAACTAAGTTAGCTAATAATGTTATCTATCATATGGAGGTGTTAAAGACGAAAGAAAAAAGGAAAGGAGGGTTCCATTGAAAAATAATTATATGAAACGCCTATGGCAGCTGGCAGAAGGAGAACATAAAGCCCTCAAGCTTTCAATTTTCTTGGAAGTTATTGGGGTTTTTTAGGTATGTTGCTTTATTTTGGCGTAAGCAAAATTGTTTATGGTTTGTTTGTTGGAAATAAAGATTTTTCCTTCTACCTACCTTGGTGTTTTCTAATCTTGATTGGCTATTGCTTAAAACCAATTTTTTACGCCAAGGCCTTGGCAGAGTTCCATAAAGCAACCTTCTTTGTTCTAAGAAATGTACGAATCATTCTCTTGGAAAAGCTGCCTAAAATGACTCTTGGTACGATTATTGATACCCATAGTGGTGATTTAAAGACAACCATTGTTGATCAAGTAGAAAAAATGGAACGACCTTTGGCTCACTTATTGCCTGAGATGACGGCGAATATTTTAGGACATGTATCCATCTTCATCTATCTATTAATTTTAGATTGGAGAATGGATTTATTGTCATTCGTTTCAATTCCGGTAGGTATGTTTTTTATGTCATTAATTATTAAAGGTTATGCAGAAGATTATAGTAAGCCGGTTGCGACCAATATCGAAATGAATAAAACAATTGTTGAGTATTTTGGTGATATTAATTGTTACTTAGCAAAGGATAATCAAGGGGGATATCGTTATATAGAGCATTATTTAGATAGCTGGGAAGAGATAATAATAGGTCAATTTAATAAACATTATTTACCTGGTGATCATTATTCAATTATAGAATATGAAAATACTAGCTAAATATTTGAAATGTTTTGAATAAAAGTGAGGTTAATTTATGAAAAAATTATTTATTTTAGCACAATCAGAAAGTTCTTATTTAAAAAAAGCTACTTTTATAGCAATATTAGCAGTAATTGTTTCTTTTGTACCTTATATTTTTGTAAGTAAAATAATAAATCTTGTATTTAAAGGTGTCGGAGATTTTGGTTTATATTTAAAACTTTGCGTAGTGATTTTAATTGCATATATGCTTAATTCTATTTTATATGCTAAGGCATTAAGTGTATCGCATGAGGCAGCATTTAATGTTATAAAAGAAATTAGAAATAAAATAGTTGATAAATTGCCTAAGATGTCTTTAGGAAGTTTGAGTGAAATGTCAAGTGGCGAGATGAAGCAGATAATTGTCGATCAAGTTGAAAATATAGAAACGCCATTAGCTCATCTAGTCCCAGAAATGATATCTAATATAGTTGGACCAATATTTATATTTATTTATTTAGTAACTATAGATTGGAGAATGGCTTTAGTATCTCTAGTATCAGTGCCGATAGGACTATTAATTATGAAGCCAGCTTTAAAAATTTATGGTAATCAGTATGCTGGTTCTGTTAAAACTCATAGTGAAATGAATTCTTCGATAGTTGAGTATATAAATGGAATTGAAGTAATAAAAACATTTAATCAAGGAGAAATTTCGTATGATAAATTCGCTGATAAAATAAACTCGAATGCAAAGTATTTTTATAATTGGATGAAATCGTCCCAGGCATCTATGTCTTTCTCAAGAGCAATAATGCCAACCACAATGATTACAGTTTTACCAGTAGGATGGTTATTATATATAAATGGAAATTTATCTTTGGATAAATTCGTAATATGTATATTGTTGTCTCAAGGACTTTTAAATCCGTTGATGAAAGTAATTAATTTTGTTGATGCATTAGCAAGAGTAAGTACCACAGTAAGTCAGGTTGATAGTATACTTATGGCAAAAGAACAAGAACATTCAAATGAAAGTGTTAAATTATTGAACCATAATATTGAAATGCATGATGTTTATTTTTCTTATAATGAAGATAAAGAAATACTTCATAAAGTAAATCTATTTATAAAAGAAAATACAAAGAATGCTTTAGTGGGTCAATCTGGGAGTGGTAAAAGTACAATTGCAAAATTATTGGCAGGATATTGGGATATTAATGAAGGAAGTATAAAATTAGGCTCAGTAGAATTAAAGGATATTCCATTAAGGGATCTTTATAGTAAAATAGCCTTTGTTTCACAAGATAATTTTCTATTTGATGATACTATAAGAGAAAATATTAGAAAAGGTAATTTGAAAGCGAGTGATGAAGAAGTTGAGGAAATAGCAAGAAAATCTGGTTGTTATGATTTTATAATGAATTTAGAAAATGGATTTGATACTAAAGCTGGAAATGGTGGTTCACATTTATCAGGTGGACAAATACAAAGAATTAGTATAGCGAGAGCAATGCTTAAAAATGCACCAATTATAATATTGGATGAAGCAACTTCGTATATGGATCCTGAAAATGAAGCTATAGTTCAAGAAGCAATAAGTAAATTAATAGAAAATAAAACTGTAATAACCATAGCTCATAGGCTATCTACAATAGTAGATTCAGATAAAATTTTTCTGGTTGATAATGGTAGTATAATCAGCTCTGGAACACATAAGGAGTTGTTGGACAAATCAGATTTATATAAAAAGATGTGGCAAGTAAGTACGAATAGAGGTGAAGAAGATTATGTATAGTACATTGAAAAAAATTTGGATTTTTGCTAAAGATGAACAAAAGAACATAATTCAATCGACTCTGCTGAATGTGATAAATTCAATATTCTACATGTTTCAAATAGGGGCTATATATTATATTATGTTAGGAATTACAAGTAAAAGTCCAAGCCCTAAAATAGGAAAAATAGCATTACTATTGATGTTGGTAAGTATTGTAGGTAGGGGTATTTCAAATACTTTTGCTCAATTAAAAAATTGTCACGCTGGCTATTTTATGGTTGCAAATAGAAGAATTGAAATAGGAAATAAATTGAAGACAGTTCCAATGGGATTTTTAAACAACAAAAATCTAGGAAATATAACTGGGGTGATGACAAGTGTATTAGACGATGTGGAAAATAATGCGCCAGTTGTTTTAGTAGTTATGGTAACAGGTTTAATAAGTACACTTGTATTTACAGTTATGTTATTTTTATTTGACATAAGAATAGGATTAATCGTTACTATTGGAATTTTTGTATACCTGTTTCTAACTTCAAAAATGGATAAAAAATCTGCTGATGTTGCTGAAATAAGACAAAGAACCCAAAGAAATTTAGTTGGGAGTATTTTAGAACATATCAAAGCTATGCCAGTGGTTAAATCTTTTAATTTAACAGGAGAAGGCGATGAAAAAGTAAGAAATGCTATTGAAGATAGTGAAAATTCAAATTTAAGCATGGAGAAAGCAATAACACCATATTTAATCGCACAAAATTTAACTTTACAGTTATTTAGCGTGATAATGATTATATTTGCTTTAAAATTTTATATATCTGGAACTATGAGTTTATCTAATGTAGTTATGACTATAATAATGTCATTTACAGTATTTAATCAAATTTCTTTAGCCGGTTCACAAACGGCAACTTTAAGAGTTGTATCATCATCTATTGATGAGGCTAATCAATTGTATAATATGCCTGCGATGGATATAGAAGGTAAAATGTTTGATGTTAAAGATTTTGATATTAGATTTCAAAACGTTGATTTTTCGTATAATAGTCAAGAAGTTCTTAAAGATATAAACTGTCTAATACCTGAAAACAAATTAACAGCAATTGTTGGACCTTCTGGAAGTGGAAAAACAACAATGTGCAATTTAATATCTAGATTTTGGGATGTAAATAGAGGTTCTGTAAAAATTGGGGGAATAGATGTAAGAGATTTAAAGCTAGAAAATTTAATGAGCAATATTTCCATGGTGTTTCAAAGAGTTTATTTATTTGAAGATTCCATTGAAAATAATATTAAATTTGGAAATCAAGATGCTACAAAAGAAGAAGTTATTGAAGCTGCAAAAAAAGCGTCATGTCATGATTTTATAATGAAATTACCAGAAAAATATGATACTATAATTGGCGAAGGAGGCGCAAGCCTTTCAGGTGGAGAAAAGCAGAGAATATCTATAGCTAGAGCAATGCTTAAAAATGCTAATATTATAATATTTGATGAAGCTACAGCGAATGTTGATCCTGAAAACGAAGATAAATTACAAAATGCAATAGAAAATCTTACAAGAGATAAAACTGTGATAATGATTGCGCATAGATTAAAAACAATAGAAAATGCTGATCAAATTATTGTGTTGAATGAAGGTAAAATTGAAAATATAGGTATCCACAAAGATTTGGTAAAAACTGAAGGAACTTATAAAAAGTTCGTAGAATTAAGAAGTAAAGCTGAGAATTGGAAATTATAGAAGGAGAAAGAAATGAACAAAGAAAAATTAAAAGTAAAAGATTTAGTAACAATTGGAGTATATGCAGTATTATATTTTGTAGTATATATGGCTACAGGAATGGTAGGAGCAGTTAATCCATTTATGAATTTAGTAGCCCCATTTTTATGTGGTATTATAGGCGGAATTTTAGTAATGTTATTTATGGCAAAAGTACCTAAGCCAAAGGCATTATTTATTTTTTCTGCAATAACACCAATTATTACAATTTTTACAATTGGTGTTTGGCAAGCATTAGTAAATGGAATAATCGTTTCAGCTCTTGCCCAATACTTTACAAGTAAAGGTAATTATAAATCAGTAAAAATGAATATAATTGCGACAGGCTTTGTTACCTTAACATCCTGTGGTCATTTTTTATTCATGCTATTTTTTAAGAAACAATATATAGAAATGACAAAAGCGACAATGGGTATAGAATATGCACAAATATATGAAAGACTAATGACAACTCCAAATATAATTTTAGCATATGCAGGTGCTTTCATCGGCGGAGTAATAGGAGCATATATTGGAGCTAAATTACTAAAAAATCAATTTGAGAAAGCTGGCATTGTATAATGCCAGCCTATAGTGATAATCACTTCAATCCTAATCCTATAACAAAAATAACAGTAATTTTAATTCTAGGATTTGCAGCAATTCACTATAATTCGGATATATTTGCATTGAGCCTAGTTATTATTTGTTCGATTTTATACATTATCAATGGATATTTTATTGATGCAGTAAAGAATTTAATATTGTATTTTATAATTTTTAGTATTCCAAATTATGAAGGGATGTATCATTTTAATTTGCTTATTAAAATGGTCTTATCTTTTCTAATTCTTGTAAAAATTGCTTATTTGCCGTTAATGTTTGGAAAATATTTTATAAGAACTACAGATGTTGGCTCAATTATTTCATCTATGGATAAGTTAAAAGTTCCATATTATTTTTCTATTCCTATAGCAGTAATGTTTAGATTTTTCCCATCTTTTTTGGAAGAAAGAAAAAATATAAAAATTGCGATGAAAATTAGGGGAATAAGAACAATTAACCCCATAAAATATCTAAGATATGTTTCAATTCCTCTATTAATAATATCCTCAAATTTGATCGATGATATTTCTAAGGCGGCAGAAACTAAGTGCATAGCTGATCCAGTAAAAAAGCAAAGATATATAAAATTAAAAATTAAAGCCATTGACATAATACTATTAATCGTTGTTATAGCACTTATGATATGGGGGAAATAAATGAATAAAAAAATAATAGAATTGAGTAATATTAACTTAACCTACCCAAATGGAAAACTTGCATTAAAGGATATAAATCTTACAATTAATGAGGGTGAATTTCTTGTTATTTCTGGAGAGAGTGGCTCTGGAAAGACATCTCTAATTAATACAATAAATGGAATAGCCACTAGATTTGATAATTGCTCTTATACTGGTGAGGTTTTTATTAAAGATTTAGATAATGAAAATCTTGAGCTTTATGAGATTTCAAGAGAAATTTCTAATGTTTTTCAAAATCCTAAGACTCATTTTTTTAATGTGGACACTACAAGTGAGTTACTTTTTTATTTGGAAAATAGAGGATTTGAAAGGGAAATTATGCAGAAAAAATTAGATGAACTCCTAAAAACATTTCCTATAGGTAATTTACTAAATAGAAATATCTTTAAATTATCAGGTGGAGAAAAACAAATACTCTCTATAGCTTCTTCTTTTATTGCAGATACTGATATTGTAGTTTTAGATGAACCATCATCAAATTTAGATCATAAATATACTAAAATAGTTTCAAAAATGTTAAGGGAATTAAAAAATAAAGGCAAAACCATAATTATATCCGAGCATAGATTTTATTTTCTAAGAAATATTTTGGACAGGGTTATTCATATTAAAGATGGTAGAATTTTAAAAGAATTTACTAGAGAAGAATTTTACAATTTATCTGAAAAAGAAAGAGTTAGCTTGGGGTTAAGGAGCATAATAGAACCTAAGATTCAAATAAGTAAAGATTATTTAAATAAAGAGGGCAGTTTTCAAATAAAGAAATTACACTATGAATTTGGAAATCAGAAAAGAGGAATTCATATTGAAAATTTGAACTTTAATGTTGGAGATATAGTTGGAATAATTGGAGAAAACGGAGTAGGGAAAAGTACTTTCTTATCATACTTATTAGGACTTAAAAGAAATGCCGATTTAATAGTATATCTTAATGGTAAAAAAATAAATAAGACTTATTTAACAAAGATTGGTGGATTAGTGATGCAAGATGTGAATCATCAATTATTTGCAGATACAGTTGAAAAAGAGTTAACTTTAGGACTTAAAAAAAGTGAAATAGATTATGAGAATAATTATTCCATTTTAGAATCTTTAGGAATTTTAACTAATAAAGCTAAGCATCCAATGAGTCTATCTGGAGGGCAAAAACAAAGGGTTGCAATAGCTTCTGTTGTAAGTGCCAAACCAAAATTAATATGCTTTGATGAACCAACAAGCGGGATGGATTATAATAATATGATAAAAATTTCAAATCTTATTAAAAAGATTTCGAAAAACAATATTATCTTTATAGTATCACATGACTATGAGTTTTTAAATAAGACTGTAAATAAATTGCTGAATATGCAAGAATATTCTATATATTATGAAAAAATATAAGAAATAAAAATTAATATTTGAAAATAATATGACTGTGTAAAAATTTGTGTATAGAAACCTCCTGATTAGGGTAAGTAAAAACTAATCAGGAGGAATTTTTATGTCAAGAAAAAGACCGTAAACAAAAAGAAGCAAAATAGCAAAAATGTTAATAGAATGATATCAGCCTCAAAGCGCACAAGATATTCAAGAAGCACTAAAAGAACTTTTAGGCGATACCATGGAATAACTTTTAAAAGCAGAATTAGACGAGCATTTAGATTATGAATATGGAGAAAAACCGCTATCCTTAAATACAAGAAATGGTTCAAGTAAAAAAACAGTTAGATCATCTTACGGGAATATAGACTTAAATATTCCACGAGATAGAGATGGTTCCTTTGAGCCCCAAGAATTAAAAAATACGAAAAATACATATCAAACATAGAAAATCAGATAATATCAATGTATGGGAAAGGAATGACAACAAGAGATATATCAAGTTACATCAAAGATATCTATGGCTTTGGCATATCAGAAACAATGGTATAAATGGTAAGTAAAATAACCAACAAAATACTACAAACCATAGAAGAGTGGCAAAATAGACCATTAGAAAAAATCTATCCTATGGTCTTTTTAGACGCCATACACTATCACGTAAGGGAAAACAACATAGTAGTAAAAAAAGCAGTATACAAAGCATCAACAGAAGACTTAGCTTAACAAATCTAGGAATCTTTGAAGAAAAATGGGATAAAAAATACCGAATGTGTATAAGCTCTTGGAAAAACAACAGGGCAGAACTATCAACATATTTCAAATATCTAGAAGGAATAAGAAAACTAATATATACAACAAATGCTATGGAAAACTTCAATAGGCAACTAAGAAAAGTAACTAAAAACAAAACCATATTTCCAAATGACTACACATTACAAAAAAGTTTGTATCTAGCAATGGTAGATATCTCAAGTAAATAGACAAGTAGAATACGTGGCTTGGATAAAATTTTATCTCAATTATCAATATTTTTTGAAGGGAAGTTTTAAAAATCAAAATAGAAAAATGAGTGAAATCGTCTGCAAATTTTCATGAAAATTTTACAGTTTATTAAAGTTGTGTAAAATTAAGAAAAGCTCCATTCCTATAGGAATGGACTAACATTGATACATAAAAAACGTATCAACCCTTACCTTTTTATCAGGATTTAGGTTGATACACAAAATTATTTACAGACCCTCATAAGCGTTAAATGTATATCAAGTTATTTTTCTAAATCTTTAGTATTGTTTTCTAGTTCTAAGAACTTATCAAAATCACTTTTGTAGAGTCTATCTTGTATAATTCTATATTTTTCAAACTCACTCTCTGCGTGTTTTTTAGCAAGAGCTGCAGATACTTTTCCTGCATCGTTTAGAATTTCTTTATCCCATAATTGTAAAAATCCATTTAATCTTTTTTCCCAATCTTCCATAGTCATAGGGATATGTCTTTCTGCTTGTAGTTCTGCCATGTCCAAATATGATGAAACAATTCTTTGCATTTGATTTAATTCTTCTTCGTTTAGATAATTTTTTGCAACGACTACATCATATTTATGAATTTTTGAATCGGGAGAACCTTCCCAAGTTGTAAGTCCCATATTTTTCGTTTTGTGATTGGCTCTATCTACAATTAATTCAGCTGCAGTTTTTCCATGAATTGCATAGTGCAATTTATTTTGAATAGCGGCAAAAAATCTTTTTGTTGCTTTTGCAGATGGATCATAGTCCAAAGAAGTGGCATAAATATCTGTGATTTTTTGATAGAATCTTCTTTCAGATAATCGAATCTCACGAATTTTTACAAGTAATTTTTCGAAATAATCCTTGGTAAGTTTTGTGCCAGAATTTTTTAATCTTTCATCATCCATTGCCCAACCTTTAATTGTAAAATTTTTTACAATTTGGTTTGCCCACTTTCTAAATTGGACTGCACGTTCGTTATTTACTTTAAAACCTACTGCAATAATTGCTTGCAGATTATAGTGCTTTGTTTCCCTTGAAACATTTCTAGAACCTTCTTTTTGAACTATTAGGAAATTCCTAATAGTTGCTTCTTCTTGTAATTCACTATCGGAATAGATTTTTTTAAGGTGTTCATTTATTGTGGCGACACTAACATCATAAAGAGCTGCCATCATCTTTTGAGTAAGCCAAATATTTTCATCTTCATATCTAATTTCAATAGCTTCTTGATCATCACCATTTGCTGCAATAAAAGTCAAGTATTCAGCAGCGGAAGATCTAATTTGAAGTTCATTTTTTTCTTGATTTTCGTCTTTGTTTTTATCCATTTCTTTACTCATAATTTCCTCCAAATATAAATTTCATTCTACCTTTAAACACTGGAATACTAATTAAGAATACAATTACATAATGTATAAAGGAATTTATCATCATATTTTTTGTTATTGGTAATTGATGATAAGTTTGACCTATCATTTTAAAAGTGGCTAGAATGTTTGTTATAAAATCAAGTGCCAACCATAGGGCGACTGATGATCCTATAAAAGCAATTATATAGTTTAAAAGTTTACTGATTTTTGGTAGCTTTTGATTTATTAAAACTAGCAATATTCCATAAATTATTACTACTGTAATTGAAAGGGGAATAGCCAATTTGTTATCTAGTTTATCTTTTATGGATATATAAAACCCTAAACCTACAACTATAAAATCAATCAAAAATGCTGAGATTTTTACAGAGTAGGTAGAGATGAGATAGTAGAAAACTATTCCAGAAAGGATTAATAAAAAATATCCTGCAATAAAAATTCCCATAGAGTCTCCTAATAATAATCATCATGTTCAGGTCGATAGTTTTTAAGAAAATCTCCCTGAGGTATATTAACATTAACTGGTTTATTAAACTTGCCCATTTTTGCTAACTCAGAAATTTTTAGATTTAGTAAATTTATATCTACACCTAATTGACCAGCGATTTCATAATCACATACTTGATCATTGATATTATCTAGGACATCTTCATCACTTATTAATAAATGAGCTGCAAAAATATTAGCTTCAGTTTCAAATTTGTTTGTTGGGTTTAATACTGTTTGGTCATGAAAAGCTCCGCCACTCATGCAATAATCTCTGTGAAGTTGATCGTGACCTAATTCATGTGCTAATATCGTCTTTCTATTAAAATTTGTGTTGCTACTGATAAAAATAAATCTGTTCCTTTGAATATAATGGTACATTCCTAAAAGTATGTTTGTTTCAGGTAGATATACCAGGTTAATATTCAAAGCTTCTATTAATTCGATAGGATCTCGTGTCTTATATTTTTTTATAAGTCGATTAACCTTATCATATATATAGCGATTCATGCTCATAAAATCACCTAATCTTTTTTCTTACGACCGTATTTCTTGTTTTCTCTTTTAGCCTCCCAATAAGCACGAGTAATAGCTTCAAAAGCAGCATCTTTATCTTCGTCAGAAATTTCTCCACCAGCAAATAAAGAGCTTAGACCTTCTGTTAATGCTCTAGCTTTTTCTAATTCTCTTTTGCCACCCATGTTATAAACTCGATTTAAAAACTCGTCACTTTCTTCTAGAAGATAATTGTAATCACAGTCCATAACTTCAGCTATTTTTTTGTAAACCTCGACATCTCTTGGGTATCTTTCTCCGTCTTCATAATGTACAAGAGTTCTTGTACTTATTCCTATCATCTTTGCAAAATCTGCTTGACTTAACTTTTCTTTTTCACGAAAATCCTTTAATCTATCCGCAAAAGCCATAATTTTAACCTCCTGTACTAATGTGCATTTATAACTTTTAATACGAACAATAGTGCTTGAATTATTTTTCGGTTTGAGATATAATACAAACTGAACTTATATTCACATTATAGCACAAACATTCAAGTTTGTAAATAAGTTGTATTGGGGTGATTAGATTGAGAATAAGTAAAACTTTAAAGAATATAATGAACATGTATGCAGATAGCAACTTGAAATTTGAAGAAATTAGTTCAGCTGCAAAACTTATTTTAAGTTTATATAGACAAGTTACCTGGGCAGTAGATAGCAGGGCAAATTTTATGATGTTTGAGAGTAAAGAAAACTATGGATCAACTTCAGAATCTGCTTACTTGTATCTTTCTACATTTGCTCCAGAAAGAGTTGAAGAAAAGTTTAATAATAGAGTATCTAATGTAATGGATAGCAAGCTTATGCTTTTAATAATTTATGATGCCTGTGTTAGGCTAAAAGTTTATCCAGAATATGGAGAAATCTATCATAAGATTATTTATAACTACTACATTGCTGAAAAAAAGATTACTGATGAAGCTTGTATGAGAAGTTTATCTCTAGAGAGAACTGTTTATTATCAAAGAAAAAAGGAAGCAATTGCATTGGTTGGTGTAATAATTTGGGGGTATACTTTACCGACTGCTATTAGCCAACTTGAAGACGGTCGTAGCATTGAAGAAATAATGAACATCTAAGAAATTAATTTATGACGAACTTATTGCGTACTATTTCCGAATGAAAAAAGTACCATATACGAATTTTATGTGTACTTAAGTGCATATATAATATCCATGATGGGTGATTTGCACCTAAATTTAATATTGGCATTTATTGACTGAAAGAATTTATTTTCTTTCGGTCTTTTTTTATGCCTAGGAGAATATATGCAAAGAATTAGAAGCCCTCCTTGTGTGAATTTCATTTTCAAACAAAAGAAATTCATGTCAACAAGGAGGAAAAATTAATGGACAAAGAATATTATTTATTTGTAGAAGGGAAGAAAGTGGTTGTTAGCAAAGAGGTATATCTAGCTTATCATAGTGAATTGAATAAAGAGAAATATCAAATGAGAAGAGACAGGTTAAATAACTGTTTCTTTTTTTGTTCCTATGATCATGATGGTAATTTTGAAGAAAATTTAGAAGATCTGGAATTTGATGTTGAAAAAATTATCGAAACAAAGGAACTGATTGAAGAAGTAAGAAGAGCTATCTCTAAACTTAACCCTGTTGAAAGGGATTTGATAGAAAGTCTTTTTTATAAAGAAGAAACAATTAGAGAAGTAGCTGCTAAACTGAATATTTCTCATCCAGCCGTTATTAAAAGGCGTAATAAGGTTTTAGAAAAACTAAAGGAAATGTTAGAAGACTTTTAGATGACAGTTACCAAGAGGGTCTAATTTTCACTGTTACTTATGCAGTGGGAATTGGCCCTTTTTATTTAACCAAATTTATTTTTGAAAATTGGTTACCAATAAAGACTTCTTTTCACTGTTAAGTATAAGAGGGTAATTTTAAACAATTTTGTTTCATCAAGATAAAAATTTTTTGATGGTCAAATTTTAAAAAGATTAATAACTCTCGATAAATTTTGAACCTTAATAATTGAATAGACCAAGACAAGACGTTAATCATTTTTGGAGCGTAATAACCTATCCGCCAAGATCTTTCTGCTGAATAATTCGGCAAAACAAGTACTGCTAAGCTAAAAGCAAGGGAAGAAGAAGGGGAGCGATAAGTAAGAGTTTGAATATAGGGAGGGATACCCTATTCGCTATGAAGAAAATGAAGATAATGATACTTCTAAGGTTGAAGCCGGCTCATCCTGAACAGAGGCGGAGGTGAGATTCCTATGTTGCTAATCCAAGGCACTTGTCAATGTCAAAAAACTTTAATTTTATATTGTGAGGTAAAACCTATGAATACAAAAGAAAAGAAGAAATATAAACCTAAAGAGCAAATATCAAAAGAAGATTATTCTAAAAAAATTACTTACACTCAAAGTGATAAAGAGTCCCTCGACTTACTAGATATTGTTGAGCTTTATTTATGTAGAGCTTGTATAAGACTATAAGCTGGGGTGCTGACTTAAAAACTTGGGTGCGGTAAAATATAAGTGGTAGAAGAACTCCTTAATGACTATTTGCCCAAATACAAATTAAGGAGGTTTTGTGATGGAAAAATTTGCTTGTATGTATCTTCGTTTATCGAGAGAGGATGGAGATAGCACAGAAAGTAATTCTATTTCAAATCAAAGACAGATTATCAAATCATATGCAAAGGACAATGATTTTAAAGTTGTTGCTGAATATGTAGACGATGGCTTTTCGGGATCTAATTTTGACAGACCAAAATTTAAGAAGATGATTCAAGATCTTGAAGAGAAGAAGTTCAAAACAATTATTGTGAAGGACTTATCCCGTTTTGGGAGGGATTATATCGAATCAGGTAAATATCTACAAAAGATATTCCCAGAAAAAGGTATAAGATTTATATCCGTAAACGACAACTATGACAGTGAAAATGCAGATGTAAGCGATACACACTTAATTCTTCCGATAAGAAACTTTATTAATGATTCTTATTGTAGGGATATTTCTATGAAGGTTAAATCTTCAAAAGAAATTAAAAGAAAGAATGGTGAATTTATTGGTGCATTTGCTCCTTTTGGTTATAAGAAGGATAGCAAAAACAAACATAAGTTAGTCGTTGATACAGAAGTTTCGCACATAATTGAAAGAATCTTCAATATGAAGATAGACGGCTACTCATCTAAGGCTATTGCAGATTTTTTAAATAGCATAGGTTGTGTAACACCATCTAAGCATAAAGAAAATTCTGGTGATAATCATACTACTGGTTTTATTGTTAAAGACTCTAAATGGGACGCAAAAATGGTCAATAGGATTATTACAAACAAGGTCTATATAGGAGTGCTTGAACAAGGGAAAACTAGAAAACTAAATTACAAGTCTAAGAGAGAAGTAGAAGTAAATGAAGAAGATTGGATTGTAATAAACGACTCTCATAAGCCTATTATTTCAAAAAGCATTTATGCTTTGGCTAATAAGATGATGCTCCGAGATGTAAAACAATCAGCAGATATACCACATATTTTATCAGGAATGCTTTATTGCAAAGATTGTGGATCTTCAATGGTTAGAAGAAAGGTTAAGTCCAAGAATGGATATAATATTTTTTATATTTGTTCTCACTATAATAACAAAGGAGATTGCACAAGACATAGTATAAAAGAAGACTATCTACTGGATATGACTCTTTTTGCACTTAAAGATTATTTGAAAAAATATAATGAGCTACTAAGTCAAGTTAATAAGTTAGATGTATCAAAAGTTACATTTAATATTGACTTTGAAAGCTTAAACTCAGAAAAAAGAAAGTATGAAAGACTTAGACAATCTTTATATATGGACTTAGAAGATGAACTTATAACTTCTGAAGAGTTTGAAAGGTTCAGAAAAAATTATCTTATTAAAATCAGGGAAATAGAGAAACAAATTGCTACAAAGAAAAATATACTTGCCAACTTGCAAGAAAAGATGAAAAATAAGGACAGTTTGGTTTCCGAAATTGTTCCCACTGATTTAAGTAGTCTAAATAGGCTAACAATTGTATCTTTTATAGATAGAATTGAAATCGGAGAAAATAATGAGATTAATTTTGTCTTTAATAATTTGGAAACAGTTAACTTACTGAAGACCCTTATAAAAGAAAAAAGTGAAAGCAAGTTCGAAGTAAAGAAGAATTTGATTTCAATAAATAAGGTATTTGGAAATGCTCTTGAAAATAAGACTCCAATGCAATTAGCTGGAGGTGTTTTATAATGGCAAGAACTTCCAAAAGATATATTGAAAAGAAAAGCGAAAAGACAGAAAGAAAAGTCTTTAAAGCCGGAATTTATACAAGACTATCTAACGAAAGAACAGAAGAGTGGAGAGAAAAATCATACTCAATAGAAACTCAAATACTGTCTTGTAAAGAATATGCATTAAAAGAAAATATAGATGTTTTAGAAGTTTACACTGACTATGAATATAGTGGGACAAACTTTGAAAGACCATCATTTCAGAATATGATGCAAGATATTAGGGATAGAAGAATCAATTGCATTATTATCAGAGATTTATCAAGACTTGGAAGAGAATATCTAGAAATGGGAAGATTGATTGATAAAGTTTTTCCATTTTTAGGTGTTAGATTTATTTCAGTTAATGATAAATTAGACACAGTCAAAGAAACTGATTCAAAGAAATCTTTTGAGGTTACTCTTAAAAATATTATCAACGATATGTATGCTAAGGATATTTCAGTTAAGATAAAAACCTCAAAACACAATAGAGCAAGAAACGGATACTTTATTGGTTCTGTTCCACCTTACGGGTACAAGATTAAAAAATCTAAAGAAGGTCAAAAACTTGTAATTGATGAAAATGTTAGATTTATAGTGGAAGAGATGTTTGATTTGACTCTTCAAGGCAAAAGCCAATATGAAGTCGCAAAGCATTTTAATGAAAAAGGGTATGCTCCTGGAATGATTTACTATAAAACTGGGAGAGTTTACAGACAAGATGATGATCCTGAATGGAATAAAGGGACAATTTCTAAAATGCTTACAAACCCAGCTTATACGGGGACTTTAGTACAAGGAGTTAAGCAACAAAATCTTGCAAAAGGAATTAAACAACATTTTGTAGACGAAAGTCAGTATATAATTTGTGAGAATGCACATGAAGCAATTATTTCTAAGGAAGTTCACGAAAGAATCTTACGAGAAAGACAAGAAAGAAAGAAAAATCATGTTTTCAGTTCGCCAATGCACAATTTTGAAAATAGGGACTATGAGAACAGATTTAAAGGTCTTGTAATCAATAATAATACTGGCAAAGAACTTAATAGAAGAACTCGTATCTATGGTAAGAATAAAGATAGACTTTACTATTCATTTCAGAATGAGAGATTTAGTGGAAGTATAAAACCCGAAAAATCAGTATTCATTATGGAAAGGGATTTGGATCAGGCTATTAGTGATAAAATTTCTGAGTTTATTATGAAGACAACTAGCAAGACAAAATTTGTTAACCGAATTAAAGCTAGATTTAATAACGCAATAGATACTTTTAAGAAAGACATTGAAAATCTTAAAAGAAAAAATCTAAATGAAGAAAATATCATTCAAAGAGCCTATGAAGAATACAGTCTAGGTAAGATTGATAGAGATGAGTATCTATTAAGAAGAGAGATTGCTCAAAGTCATATGGCTACATTTGATAACGAGATTTCAGCAATTGAAGTTAATATATCACAACTTAAAAAAGAAAGATTAAAATCAACAAAATGGATAAATGATTTATATGCTTCAAAGAATTTGAAAAAGCTACCAGGTGATTTAATCCATAGCTTGATTGAAAAAATAATAGTTTATGATAAACACGAATTTGAAATAGTCTTTAAATTCAATATAGATAATTTGGTAGGAGGAACAGACGATGAGTAAGATTGCTCTTTATATTAGATTATCCGTTGAAGATATGATAAAGACTGATGAGAGTGAAAGTATCATAAATCAAAGAGCATATCTAAATGATTATCTAGATAAGAATGAAGAATTTAGAAACTTCACAAGAGAAGAATATGTTGATGATGGATATTCTGGAACAAATGAAAATAGACCAGCCTTTCAAAGAATGCTCGAAGACGTAAAGAAAAATAATATCCAGACTATAATTGTAAAAGACTTGTCCAGATTTATGAGAGATTATATAACACTTGGAGATTATCTTGAAAATATATTTCCATTCCTAGGAGTAAGATTTATCGCCATAAATGATGGCTATGATAGCAACAAAGAAAAGGGAAATGGAACAGATTTAGATATTCAATTCAAGGGACTATTATATGATTTCTACACAAAAGATATTTCTGAAAAGGTAAAATCATCTATGACTACACTTAAAAAACAAGGAAAATTTTTAGCTTGGAGTCCACCTTTAGGATACATGAAAGATCCTAATGATAAACACAAAATCATAGTTGATGAAGAAACAGCTTGGATAGTAAAGAAGATTTTCAAACTTGCACTTGATGGTATATCTTCAAGAAATATAGCTAAGATATTAAATGAGGAAAAAATTCCAACACCATCAAAAAGAAAGAGTGAAATAACAAACCTTGATTTCGAATATTCAATAATTAGAACAGCTAAAAAGCCTAGACCAACTTGGACTAATGGCAATGTAATAGATGTATTAGCAAATGAAAATTACACTGGAACTTACACTTTCAATATGCAAGATAAGTCGGTGTTAAATCCATCTTCTTTTAAATTCAAACCAAAAGAAGAATGGGGAAGAGTTGAGAATAACCATGAAGCTATTATATCTAAAGAAGACTTTGAAAAAGTTCAAAAGATTAAAGAGAAGAATCTATTTATGAAAGGTAAAAATACCGATTATGAATGGAGAAAGAAATCTCCACTACAAGGTTTTGCAAAATGTCCAACTTGCAATCACATTTTAGGATGTATTCAATCAAAAAGAAAACGACAAGATGGAAGCATAAGAGTTCACACATATTTTACTTGTAGGATATGTAAGTGTAATAATGTAAAACATAAGAACTCAAGAGCAGGAAGCCTTGAAGAGCAAGTATTTGAAGCAATAAAGGAAAAATATGGTTTAGAAGATCCAATCAAGGATGAAAAAGTAAAAGTTAAACCAATGGAAAAATCTATCGAAGATCTTGAAGCTAAGAAAATGCAAAATTTTGAGAAGTATAAATTAGGCAAGATGAATAGACAAAAATTCATTGACTCTAAAAATTTGATAAATGAAGAAATACAAGCAATAAAAGAAAAAATACTAAAAGCAAAAGAAGAAAAAGAAGTAATAGACAACACTAAACTTACCAGAGAATTGATGGAGAAATATATAGACTCAGTAATCTGCGAAGGAAACGAAGTGTTGAACATAATATGGAAGTAGCAAAGGGAGTGAGCAATCACTCTCTTTTAAATTACATAACAATAACCTCTTTTTTGTCATAAGCTTGACATGAGAGGGTTCAGGGGTATTTTTAGTTGATAGTTACCGACGTATAGTAGAAGAAAACTTAAATGGAAAAATGTATTGTGATGATGATAATTTACTTAAATCTCTTTTAACTGATAATATTTATGGTATAGATATTAATGAGGAAGCAATTGATGTTACAATATTTTCTCTTTATTTAACTGTTTTAGACTACAAAGATCCAAAATCATTATCAACTTTTACTTTACCGAATTTAAAAGGAAAAAATTTATTTGTTAGTGATTTTTTTGATGAAGAGAAACTTAGATGGTTAAGCCACATTAACTTTGATTTTGTTATTGGTAATCCACCTTGGGGTAATGTAAAAACAGGTCTTCATTTAGAATATTGTAAAAAAAATGGATACTTTGACAAACAACAAAATAATGAGATTTGTAGAAGTTTTGTTTTCAGAGCTAAAGACTTTTGTAAAGAGCATACTGTTTGTTGTTTTATTTTACATTCTAAATTATTGTATAACCAAAAGAAACCTTCAAAAAGATTCAGGAAATTTTTGCTAAATAAAACTAAAATTCATAGCATAATTGAAATGTCTTCGGTAAGAAAATTAGTTTTTGAAAATGCCGATGCACCCGCAGTAATAATTTCTTTTAGTTACTCAGAAGAAAACAACTTAAACAATATTATAAATTATACATCTATAAAGCCAAATATCTTCTTCAAGCTATTTAATGTTATTGTCATTGAAAGATATGATATAAAGTATGTAGCACAGAATATGCTTATGAGATTTGATTGGGCTTGGAAAACTATTGTATATGGGTTTTCAACTGATTTGACTCTGATTATGAAACTTAAGAATCGTTTTTGTACAATTTCAAATGCTATCGAAAAACAAGAACCTCCTATTATTATGGGGGCAGGAGTAGAATATCAAGATGGTGATAAACAAGACGCTTCTCATTTACTAAACAAAAGGCTTCTTGATTCGTATAAAGGAGTAGACCACTTCTTTGTGAACTCAAATAAAACTACATTGTTTTCGAAATCTAAAGTACATCGTCCTAGGGAAAAAGCGTTGTTCTCTCCTCCTTATGTATTAACTCCAACTGGAGTGAACTGCAATAATTATAAATTACGAGCAGCTTTTAGTGATGAAACATTTGTTTGTAAAAAGACCATGTATATTATTAAAGGAAGCGAGGAGCAAAGACCATTCTTTATGAACTTGGTAGGATTGCTAAACTCATCATTTTATTCTTATTTGAATCTAATGCTTGGAACTTCAATAGGAATAGAACGAGAGCAGCGATTTATGGGGGAAATATTAGAATTTCCTTATATTTTTTCTGAAGATATTGCGCATAAAACAGAGCACATTCAGAGTGAAAAAAAGAAAGATGAATTTCTGTGCTTATCAGATTTAGATTCTGAAATCGAAAACCTGGATAATTTAGTATTACAGGAGTTTGGATTGAAAGATAATAAATTTATTGACTATGCAATAAAAATCCAGATACCGGAACTTACGAATAAAGACATTGAGAATATTTACAGAAAGGTATCTGCCGAGGAATTAGTTGATTATAGTGAATGTTTCAAAAAACAATTTACTGCTATCTATAAACGTGTAGAAAAACATATTGAAATTAAATTGTATCATAATGTATTAAACAGATTTTCTATATTTGAGCTGGCCGTTTTAGACGGAAAATCTGATACCACTATTGATTTGGTCGACAATATTGATGATGATAAAGTACTTTTATCAAGATTTTGTGTGTTTTCTCACAATGATAAGTTTCATCAAATTAGAGATGTCATCCACTTTTCTGATAACTCATTTTTTATCATAAAGCCTAATTTTTATAAGTACTGGCATCCTGCAATTGCGGAACTCGATCTTTCCGATGTTATGGAACAAATAATGGAATCGGGAGGTGATGAATGATGGGAGGTTTTAAGCAAAAGTCAATAAATGAAGATTTTCAAAATGGTTTTTATTCTAATATTATTGAAATCATTGAAAAATGTTGTAGCTTAATGAAGCAAAATTGTATTTCTTTAGGGCATAAAATTGATAATAATGAGGTAAAAATACAAAACCATCTATTTCATTATTATTTGGATAATAATTTTACTTTAACTCAACTAGGTTGTGGAAACTTTCCTGTATCATTCCAAATAGAAACACCAGAATCATTTGATGAAAACACAGACACATTTATAGGAAGATGTGATATTAAAGTGACATCAAATAATTATTGGATAAATAAAAACAAAAAAGACTATTTTATTATTGAATGTAAACGAGTTGATGGCAGTAAAAGTCTTAATAAAAAATATATTAATGAAGGTGTCAGTCGTTTTGTTGAGGAGCCTCCTAAATATCCGTCACATCACAATAAGAATATTATGTTCGGATTTGTTGTGAAAAGCATTGATATTTATAATAATTCGATTAAAATTTCTAAAATAAATAGAGAAAAGTTTGGAGAAATATGTCAAGGAAATTTGATTATGGTAAAAGAAAATACAAATGAAGGGTTGCATGAATATATAAGCAACTATAATTTATCGAGAAGCTCATTACAATTGCTTCATATCTTTTTTGATTTTTCATCTATAATAAAGTAGTCTTGATTAAAGATTAAATTTGTGAATTAAAATAATTAATAAATAAATTGAGTGAATTTGTTTTATGTTCTATATAAATACATACAAGAAGGTGAAGAGTGGATAGGTTTGTCTGCTCTTTTTCATGGTAGGGTCAAAAAAATGTATCCAATACTTGACACAAGGGTGGGATAAAAAATATCCTATGTGCATAAGCTCTTGGAAAAACAACTGAGCAGAACTATCGACATATTTCAAATATCCAGAAGGAATAAGAAAGCTAATATATACAACTAATGCCATAGAAAACTTCAATAGGCAACTAAGAAAAGTAACCAAAAATAAAACCATATTTCCAAATGATTATACTTTACAAAAAAGTTTGTATTTAGCAATGGTAGATGCATCAAGCAAATGGACCAATAGAATACGTGGCTGGGATCAAATTTTATCCCAATTATCAATATTTTTTGAAGGGAGGTTTTAAAAATCGAAATAGATAAATAAGTATAATCAGCTGCAAATTTTCATGGAAATTTGACAGTTTATTAAAGTTGTGTAAAATTAAGACAAACTCCATTCCTAAAGGAATGGACTAACATCAATACATAAAAAATGTATTGACCCTTACCCTTTTATCAGGATTTAGGTTGATACACAAAATTATTTACAGACCCTTTCATCAGTTTTTTCACTCTTAGTTATATAATCTATTGCCAAATTTAGAGTTGATTTTATAGGATGTATTTTTTATAATTGCCATACTAGTCACCAGAACTTTCTTTCGATTTATTAAGAAGTAGGGAATGGATCTGCCATATTTCTCTTGATAATTTTTCTATCTGTTTATTCATTGATTCAATTTCATTTTTGTAAATAACACCAGTTGTATTAGTAGCTTTTGCAATCTGGTTTATATTATTTGTTGCATTTGAAAGTAGCCATTGTAGGTTTCTAAATGGTTCTAAATCTACTACATAAATCTCTTTTTCCAATACGCATTTTCTAAGAAAGTGAGACATAGTTTTGCAATTAGCAAGTTTCATTTTCTTTTCAAAAACTTCTTTTTCTTCATCTGTTAAGTATATTTTTAGTTGATTATTTCTTTTTCTATTATCCATAGTATATCTCCTTATCATAAATTATTGGGGTCTTAGGGTTCTCCCTAACAAGGTAAAATTGATAAAAAAAGAAGCAGTCTATAAAGGTTCTGCTTCATCAATTTTTCGTAAGTGGGTACTCACTTACTGTGCTTGCTATTAAACTTATAAGCGTTAAGCGTTTATTCAGTTCTATTAATTATACCGCACTTATAGAAGCTAATAAACAACATAGAATAGATTTCAAGGAATATTTCAATATTAACCATATATTCTAAAAATGACAATTGTTTATTCTGCTAATCAGTAATGGAATCAGCTAAGTTGTATAAATCTAAAATAGTTGTTTTAGACAATGTGTGTCATGATTGTATGGTTGATCTAGAAAGGAGATTAGTAGCAGACCTAACAAGACAATTTATAGAGAATTAAATAAAATGTTATCATAAAAAAATATATTTGATAGTGATTATTGACTTCGTTAGTTTCTTTATGCTAAAATATAGTAAACAGTGTTATCTTAAGTTGGGAGGTGAAACTTACTGAGAAACAAAGATGTTACAATAAAGAAAATATTAAAAAGTGCAAAAAGCGAGTTTACAGAACATGGATTCGAAGAGGCTTCTATTCGTACTATTGCTAGAAACGCAGGAATTACACCTGGTGCAATATATAAACATTTTAAGTCTAAAGAAGAAATTTTTAAGGTACTTGTAAGTCCTACACTTAATCACTTATACAGAAGAAGTAAAGAATTGACAAATCAAGCGATTGAAGAAATTAAAGTAAATGGTTTACAAGCTTTTGGAGAAAAATCTGATGATAGTAATAGGGAATTATTGGAATTTATTTACCAAAACGATCCTATAGTTAATCTTCTGTTTAACTGTTCTCAGGGTACGGAATTTGAATCAATTCGTCATGATTTAGTGAATCTCGAAGTGCAGGGTGCTAAGAAATTAATTGAGGTTCTTAAAGAAAAAAAAATAGAAGTAAATGATTTGAATGATGATGAACTTCATGTTCTTTATACAATGGCATGTACGCCTTTATTTGAGGTAATCACACATAGGTATCCATATAATGAAGCCTTAAATTTTATCGATATGATGGAGGCAGCAATGAATTTTGGTTGGAGGAGGATTATTAAATGAAAACATAATATAAAATTAAAAAATAATATATTTTGAAATCGGGTTAATCCCGATTTTCTGCGTTTTATGGAAAGTAAACAAAAATAAGAAAAATTTACCAGTAAAGATTATTTTGAATCAATCATATTGCAACTGGTAAATAAATATAAAAATTTAAATGGAGGTATTCAAATGAATGAAACAAAATTAAAAACAAAAGATTTAGTTAACATCGGCATTTTTTCAGTGATATACATGGCGTTATCAATGGCGGTAATGTTTATTCCTGTGTTTTCTCCGATACTTTGGTTATTATGGCCAGCAATGACAGGCATAATATGTAATTTTATTTACATGTTGCTGGTCTCTAAGGTGCCAAAACCAGGAACGGCTTTACTTTTGATAGCAATTACAGGGATTATATATTTTGCTATAGGAGAATGCACTTTTACGATTGTCATAACTTGCGTTATTGCAGGGGTTTTAGCAGAAATTACTAGAAAAATTTTGGGATATAAAAGTCAAAAAAGCGTAATAGTATCTTCAGGATTGATTTGCATTGGGTTGATTGGCTCACCATTGCCTATGTGGTTGTTCCAAGAATCTTATATGAAATCTATTATTAAAATGGGAATGAGTCCAGAATATGTAAATAAATTACAAACTTTAATTTCAATTCCAACACTTATCGGGATGATCATTACTGCATTTATTGGAGGAGTCATTGGTGCATATATAGGTAAAGCAATGTTCAAAAAACGTTTTGAGAAAGCTGGAATTATGTAAATGGAGGGTATTGTAAGAGGCATTATAAAGCTAAATCCACTAACTGAAATCATTTTTTTGATTTCAGTTAGTATTATTAGCTTTGCAAATAATAGCTTAAAATTAGATTTTTTTATTCTTTTAATGGTTGCTATTATAGCGTTATTTATGGGACTTGTTAAAATATCTTTAAAGGCATTATCTATGTTTGTATTATTACAGGGATTGAAATATTTTGTTTTGCCGATTCTACCAGATGTCATATCAGCACATTTTGGATTATTGGTGATTCATGCTCCTAAGTTAATACCGATTTTTTTAGTTGGTCAAATTCTTGTAAAAACTAATCCTATACGAAATATTATGTATGCCTTAAAAATGATGCATTTTCCAAAAAGCCTAATTATTTCTCTAGCAATAGGCATCAGATATTTTCCATCTTTAAGAGAAGAAAAAATATTAATCTCAGATGCAATAAAAATAAGAGGCGTGACTGGATTTAAAAAGATACAATTAGGACTAATATCTTTAATAGTTACAGCTTCTAATACCGCAGATGAATTAGCTCAGGCTATTACAGTAAGAGGGATAGAAAATCCTGCAAGAAAGACTTTTATGGATGATGCAGGATTTAACATTTGGGATCTAATAATTATTCTATTATGTATTCTGATATTCTTTAATGTAAAGTTCAAGTTATTTTTATAAGAGGTACGAAACATGATTAATATAAATGAAGCTTCATATTCCTATAAGAGAAGCTTAGAAGACCAGTTAAAGAAAATTTCAATAAAGATTAATCAAGGAGAAGTTATCTTATTATGCGGAAAATCTGGTTCTGGGAAAACAACTATAACAAAATTAATCAATGGATTGATTCCTCATTTTTTAGAGGGAAATTTATTAGGAAATATTTTTATAAATGGGATAAACACAAAACAAATGAAGATATATGAAATTTCTGAAAAAGTGGGAACAATTTTTCAAAATCCCAAAACACAGTTTTTTAATTTAGATTCAGATAGTGAACTAACATTTGGATTAGAAAATTTAGGTGAAAACCCTGATAAAATAAAAAGACAAGTTTTTAAAGTAGTACGTGATTTAGGAATTGAAAGATTAAAAAATAGAAATGTTTTTATGATGTCAGGTGGAGAAAAGCAATTACTTGCTATTGCATCTATTTATGCTACCAATCCAGATGTATATGTGTTTGATGAACCTTCTGCAAATATTGATGAGTATGGCATTGAAAGAATAAGAGAGATGCTTATAAATCTTAAAGCTCAGGGCAAGACAATTATTATTTCTGAACATAGACTCTATTATTTAATGGATTTAATTGATAGAGCTATTTATTTACAAGACGGAAAAATAAAATATGTTTTTTCAAATGTGGAATTTTCTTCAATTAGTGATGACTCACGAAAGAAACTAGGACTTAGAACTTTTGTAAGAAAGAAAAATGATGATTTTGCAAATCCTGTCACATTTTGTGAATCTGATGACTTTGTAGTTTCAAATTTAGAATATGAAAATAAGAAACAAAAAATTTTAGATAAGATAAATATTTCCGGAAACAAGGGAGATATTATTGCAATAACAGGTAAAAATGGTCAAGGAAAAACAACATTAATGAGAATTTTGTGTGGACTGTTGAAAGAAAACGAAGGAAAAATAAGCTTTAAAGGAAGTCCCATAAAATATAAAAAACGAAGAGAACTTTGTTATATGGTTATGCAAGATGTAATTCACCAGTTTTTTTCTGAATCTGTAAGAGATGAATTTAGTTTATTTGATTCTAAAATAGATGAAAAGCAAATAGATAATATTCTAGAAAAATTAGATCTTAAAAAATTAGATAATCGTCATCCTATGTGCTTATCAGGAGGTCAAATGCAGAGACTTTCTGTAGCATTGGGGATGTTAATTGATAGAGAAATTATTATTTTGGACGAACCAACGAGTGGACTTGATTATACAAATATGCTCGAAATAAGCAAAGTCATTAAAGAATTTTCAAATAATAAAATTATATTTATTGTTACGCATGATAATGAATTGATTGATAGTACATGTAATAAAATGTTGGAGATTTGCGATGGCAGAATAAAAAGATTTTATGAAAGAAGGTAAAAGATGGATATCTTAAAGGGACATAAAAGCAAGATTTTCGCAGCTGTATTCATTGCGATAATAGGAGTAGGATTTGGTGTAATACCTTATTTTTCTGTAGCAGCCATTATTAATAACTTGGTTGCAAAAAATACAAATTTAAATAATTATTATCAATATATTATTGCTGTATTTCTGGGATTTATGGCAAGTATATTATTTCATGAAATATCTACTATTATTTCTCATAATCTTGCTTACAGGATTATTGAAGATAAAAGAAAGTTATTAGCTGACAAATTAAGTAAAATTTCTATGGGAGAAGTTGAAAGAAAAAGCAGTGGACAGTGGTCTCAATTTATGGTGGAAACACTTGATAAAATGGAAAAACCGATTGCTCATGTGATTCCAGAAGTTATTGCTAATATATTCATTCCTATAGTATTGGTCATAACAATTTTTATAATGGACTGGAGAATAGGAATTGCAAATTTACTTACAATTCCATTGGGATTATTGTTTTCAATGTTAATGATGCGAGGTTATGAAGAAAAATCTAAAAGATACCAAGAAGCAGCTAAAGCTATGAATACGACAATGGTTGAATATGTAAATGGTATTAAAGTTATAAAAGCATTTAATAAATCAGCATCATCATTTGGGAAATTTAGAAAGACTGTTGAAGAAAATAAGAACGCAATGCTTGATTGGTACTTGAGTGTTTGTTTTTCAATGACAGCAACTATGGAAACTATCCCGTCAACTATGGTATTCGTTTTACCAGCTTCCTTGTATTTCTTTATGAAGGGTAGTGTTGAAGTAGGGACTCTTATCATGTGTATATTGCTATCATATGCTTCATATAAACCATTAATAAAAGCTATGAGTCATATGGAAACAATAGCAAATATAAAAGTTGTATTTGAAGAAATAAAAAAAATAATGGAAATTCCTAACTTAAAAAGAGGAGAAGAAGTAAGAGATATAAAATCTTATGATGTAGAGTTTAAAGATGTTACATTTGCATATGAAGAGTCAAAGAATGTATTAAATAATATTTCGTTTAAAGCAAATGAAAATGAGTTAACTGCAATTGTAGGAAATTCAGGTGGTGGAAAGTCTACTATTACAAAACTAATCGCAGGATTTTGGAATGTTTCTAATGGAGAAATTTTAATTGGAAAAACAAATTTGAACGAATTGCCATTAAAACAGAATATGGAGCTTGTTAGCTATGTGTCGCAAGAAAACTTTCTTTTTAATAAAACAATATTAGAAAATTTAAAGATGGCGAAGGAAGATGCGAGTATGGATGAAATTGAAGAGGCTTGTGAAAAAGCGAGTTGCTATAATTTTATAAAGGGACTACCAAATGGATATGAAACTATTGTAGGGAAGGGAGGAGCAAATCTTTCTGGAGGAGAAAAGCAAAGAATTGCAATAGCTAGGTGTTTTTTAAAGAATAGTCCTATTGTACTACTTGATGAAGCAACAGCATATTCTGATCCTGACAATGAATCAGTTATTCAACAGTCTATTGATAAGTTAATTAAAGATAAAACAGTGATTATGGTAGCTCACAGGTTATCTACAATTGTAAATGCAAATAAAATAATTGTGGTGGATAATGGAGAAATAATTGAAGAAGGCACTCATAAACAATTACTAGAGTTAAATGGGAGATACAAAAAAATGTGGGATGTATATACAGAATCTAAAGAAATCGAGGTGATATAAAGTGAGAGAATTGATAAAAACTTTATATGAGGTGTCAGGGTCATATTCAAATAAAATAACAAAAATGCTTATTTTTGATGTATTTAAGGGAGTATTTGAAGGAGTTTCTTTAGGTGCAATTCTATTATGTTTGACCAAAATTTGTGAAAATATATTCACGAACCAAAGCATTTTAATAAAAGATGTGTATACTGTTTTTATTATTGCAGCTATAAGTGTGGTGGGAAAAATTATATTTGGATATCTGGCTGATAAAAACAAATATATTGCTTCGTACAATTTAGGAGCAGAAAATAGATTATATATTGGTGATCGTTTAAAAAATGTAAACATGGGATATTTCAGCACAAATTCTTTAGGGAATATAGCAGGAGCATTGTCAACTGTTATAGGTGAACTTGAAACAATAGGAGTTTTTATTATTGAACAAATGCTTGTAGGAACAATACAGACACTAATTATGGTTATTTTCATACTACCTTATGATTTTGCAACAGCTATAATTATATTGTTGACTTTGATTGTTGGAACCTTAGTAAACTTATTCACACAAAAAAGCACAGATCAACTAACAGAGAGATTGTTAGGACTTAAATTGGATTTAAGTGAAAAAATGCTTGAGTATGTAAATGGGATAGGAATAACTAAAGCATTTGGAAAAGATCAAAATACAGTTAAGGAACTAAACGAAAGTATTACAAAAAGTCGCAAAGGTTTCCTTGCTGTAGAAAAAATTTTAGTTCCAACACAGTTTTTATTCTTGTTAGTATTTAAACTTGGTATTTGTGTGATAATTTTTAGTTCTATAATAAGATATTTATCAGGGGATATTGAAGTTACTAAAGCTATTATATTAATTGTTATGAGTTTTGTTGTTTTTTCTGGATTTGAATTAGCAGGAAGTATGCAGAGTATTAAGGGTGTTGCCGTACGAAATCTTAATACTGTTATAAATTTAAGAAATTTGCCTGTAATTGAAGAAGGTGAAATGACAGAAGTAGATAAAGCAGAAATATCAATGAATAATATTTCATTTTCTTATGGAAAAGAAAATCTTTTCAATAATTTAAGTATGCTTGTTCCAGATGGAAAAACTACTGCTCTTGTTGGATTTTCAGGAAGTGGTAAAACAACACTTTGCAATTTAATGGCGAGGTTTTGGGATGTAAATTCTGGCGAAGTAAAAGTTGGAAATCTAAATATTAAACAGTACAAGTATGATGAATTGCTTTCAAATTTTAGCTTTGTTTTTCAAGACGTGTATCTTTTTGATGATACCATAAAAAACAATATTAAGTTTGGTAATCCAAATGCAACAGATGAAGAAATGATAGATATTGCCAAAAAAGCTCAGTGCCATGATTTTATTATGAAATTGCCACAAGCTTATGAAACGGTTTTGCAAGAAGGGGGGTCAAATCTATCGGGTGGTGAGCGTCAACGAATTTCTATTGCAAGAGCCATGTTAAAACCGAGTAGGTTTGTAGTTCTTGATGAGGCAACTTCGAGCGTAGATCCAGAAAATGAAAAAGAATTATTGATTGCTTTGAAAAACTTATTAAAAGGCAAAACCGTTATTGTAATTGCACACAAGCTTTCTACTGTAAAAAATGCAGATCAGATAGTTGTTTTAAAAGATGGTGTTATAAAACAAGTAGGAACACATAGTGAACTTGCATCTAAACATGGAATATATAAGGATTTTATTGAAATCAGAAAACAATCTGAAAAGTGGAAGATTTAAAAATGGGTTCATTTGAAACAAAATTAAAAAGATAATTAATAATTAGTTTAAGAACGGTTTTAAAAGAATGGAGGTAAAATATGCAAAAAAATATAATTAAGATAAACTTACCTTTTTTCTTTGGTTTAAGCTGTTTACAAGTTAGATAACTCAGTTAAAAAATTAAATATAATTCTTATCAGAGAGAGTTTCTTTTATTTTAGAGGATTTATGCCTAATAGCATAAGTCCTCATTTTTTTATGCTCAAATTAATCATTGAAACTCAAAAATACTATAAAAAATAAAAACTTTGGTTACCAAAGAGGGCAAATTTCACTTTATAAAGTGAGGGGTATTTTGTCATCTTTCTATAAAAATCAAAATACTTTGAAGTGTGAATATTACTGAAATTGATTATGTGGGATTAGCATATTTCAGATTTAATTCACTTACAAAGGTAAAAAAATTAACTTACATAGGAGGTAAAAATGCAAGCAATAAAGATTTATAGTATGAGAGTTGCCATGTTATGTAGGCTTTATGATCTTAAATTAATTAATGATAAGGAATATACAAAAATAAAAAATAGAATAGAAAATGATTATAAGAAGATAGATAGAAAGTAATTAATCTTATGATATAATAACACTGTAGAAAGATACAAAATGGGAAGGAGGTAAAATGAATACTAAAGTAAAAGTAATAAAAGCTTCAAATACAGGAGCAAGAAATAGAAATGCACTACATTTAGATTTAAAACGAGTTGCAGCATATTGTCGAGTAAGTACAGATAGTAAAGACCAACTTGAATCATATAAATCGCAAGTTGATTATTACACAAATCTAATAAAAAATAATAAGAACTGGACTTTGGCTGGTATATACGCAGATGAAGCAACTACAGGAACAACTGCTATTAAAAGAGCAGATTTCATGAGACTAATAAGTGATTGCCAAAATGGAGATATAGACATGATAATTACTAAATCTATATCAAGATTTGCTAGAAATACATTAGATACCTTAAAGTATGTAAGACTATTAAAGGAAAACAATGTTGGTGTAGTATTTGAAGAAGAAAATATAGATACTTTGACAATGGATGGAGAGCTATTACTAACAATATTAAGTTCAGTAGCTCAACAAGAAGTAGAAAATACCTCAGCCCATGTGAAAAAAGGACTGAAAATGAAAATGGAAAAAGGGGAACTTATTGGTTTTCAAGGTTGCCTTGGATACGACTATGACCCTACAACAAAAACTATCTCTATAAATGAAGAGGAAGCTAAAATTGTTAGATACATCTTTAAAAGATATTTAGAGGGCAATGGTGGCTCAGTCATTGGTAGAGAACTAGAAGAACAAGGTTATCTCACTCCTAGAGGTAAAACAAAATGGTCTGACACTACAGTGTTAGGAATAATTAAGAATGAAAAGTATATTGGAGATATACTAATGGGAAAGACCTTCACAGTTGATCCCATAACAAAAAGAAGACTAGCAAACTTTGGTGAATCTGATAAATATCACATTGAAAATCATCACGAGCCAATCATATCAAAAGAAGATTTTGAAAAAGCACAGGAGATTAGACTAAGAAGAGCACAAAACAGAAACACAATTGCTAATAAGGATAGGAAGAGAGAAAAACTATCAAGGCAATACGCTTTTTCAAGTATGTTAGAATGTGGATTTTGTGGAGAGATACTTTCAAGAAGAACATGGCATACAAGTTCAATTTATAAAAAAATTAACTGGCAATGTGTAAAGTCAACAAAAAAAGGTAAAAAATATTGTCCTCATTCAAAGGGGATACAAGAAGCAGCGATAGAAAAAGCTTTTGTTGAAAGCTACAGACAATTATGCCAAACAGATTCAACAGTAATAGATGACTTTTTAAAAATTGTAGAAGAAGAAATAAATGATAATACTTTAGTCAAAGATTTGAAAAAGTTAGAAAACCAATTAAGCAGAATCATTAGTCAAGAAAGAAAGTTAGTTGATCTTCATTTAGAAGATAGTATAGACGAAGAAGTTTATGCTAAAAAGTATAAAAAACTGACGAAACAAAAAGAAGAATTACTTGATGAAAAGAAAACACTGGAACTAACAATAAAAGATGAAAACTCTATTAAAGAAAGACTAAAGCAATTTAAAAAGGTGTTAGAGAATAGAGAAATTATAGAGGAATTTAACAGAACAGTATTTGAAAGCATAGTTGATAAAGTCGTGGTGGGCAGAATCGACAGAGACGGAACAGTTCATCCTTATGACTTAACATTCTATTTCAAAACAGGAGTTAAAGATAGTCAAGATTCTAATAATTTCAAGGATAAAAGGAAAAATGCCAAAGACAATGACAGTGATAAATTGTGCTCCTACAAGAATGACGAGGATGAAAAATTATGTTCCCAAGCAAAAGACAACGCATGTTGAAGCCCTAACCCTGCTTTCACGAGATTAACACAGTTAATCGATGTGAAACAGCGGTAGGTGCCATGCCAAGAATCTCCAAGAGAAGTGTCTGTTGAAGAGCTTCGATTGGCAATATTCGACGGCGGAGGCTCTAGTATTGATGACAAGAATAAATTAGAGTTTGTGGAGGACTAGATTGAATATAAAAGTAAAAGAAATTGAGAATAAACTAGAAAAGGAATCTGTATCGAGAGAAGTATTGTATGATCTTCAAGAATGGTTTGGAATGCCAGAAAGTACAGAAGAATATATTCAAGATTCACAGGAAAAGCCTTTTCTTGCTTGTTATATTAATGATAAACTTGTTGGGTTTATTGTGTTAAACGCAACCAGCAAGGATTGTGCAGAGATTTTTGTGATGGGTATAAAAAGAAATTCCATAGAATGGGAGTTGGCTCGGTACTTAACAAAGCATACGAAGCTATGGCAAGGAAGATGGGTTACACATACTCACAGGTAAAAACTGTTCAGATGGGACACTACAAAGAATATGATATTACAAATCATTTTTATATCGCGATGGGATATAAAGAATTGGAATGTTTTCCAACTTTATGGGATGAGTGGAATCCGTGTCAAATATATATTAAATATCTAGGAGTGTGAGAACTCTAAGTTTATTTGCTTGAAACCTTTTAACGATAGGCAGAGATAATTGTTAAAAGGTTCATGGATATGTTTCTGCATACGAACATGTCGATAAGACATACCTAGTGTTTACTCGTTTAATGTGAGCTGCGGCGGACGCTCTAGTATTGATGACAAACGAATAGAAAAAAAAGAATTGAGGGAAAGTGTATGTTAGAAAGTAGACCTGAATTTAAAGATATAAAATCATTTGAAGAATTCAACAGATATTATTGGTATCGAGAGGAGTTATCAAAAGTTTGTAAGTCTCTTGAATTAGAATATAGAGGAACAAAAAAGGAACTGAATTATATTATAGAAGAATATTTTAAGGGAAATAAAATAAAAAAATCTTCAAGGAATAAAAATAAAAAGATAACTGATAATATAACATTAAATACTCCATTACTAGAATGTGGATTTTCATTCAATCAAAAATTTAGAGACTATTTTTCAGAGCAAACTGGAATTAAGCCATTTAAATTTAATGCGAATATGGCAGAAGCTTGGCGAAAAGTAAAAAGAAAGAACGACAAAAATTTTACAATTAAAGATATGCTTGATGTATATAATGGAGACTCTGATTACGCAAAATATGATAACTCTACTAACCAATGGAACCAGTTTGTAAAAGATTTTAACTTAGATGAACGTAGTGATAAATTTTCTAATAAGATGAAAGTTGCTGCAATTCTTTGGAACGAAGTGAGAGAATCTAACCAAAGTAAAGTATATTCAAAAGAGCTTTTAAGCAAATATGCAGATAAAATAAAAGGATATTGTAAATGAGTAAATTCTACATTATATAATGTGTATTATATATCAAAAACATAAAACTCGATATGTTTCCAAATACGTACTAGTATAAAAAACCCTATGATATGTTTACCAATACGAGGAAAACATTAAAAAAAGTCAATGATATGTTCGCGAAAACGAAAAAATGAACTTTTTATCCATAGTGTCGACTCCAGGCATGTTGAGAGTGTAGTATTGATGTCAAGAAAATAAGATAAGATGTTATAAGACTGTTGAAATCAATGGCTTTTAGGATTTTAAAAGAATTCTTAAAAGCTATTTTTTATTTGAAAAATACCTTGTGGGAATATATCAATAGTAAAAAGCATAGGGGTGTGTAGACACTATGGATATTTTAGGTGGAGCGAACAGAATAGATAATATCAGGCTACTTATCATATAATAAAAATTATATAATAGTAATTAGGTTGAATTAAGGAGTTCAATATGAATAAAAAATAAATCTGATATTACCTAAAAAACAATTCCAAATCCAGCGAGTAGGAATCTATGCACGAGTCAGCACGACAGATAAAGACCAGTTAAATAGATTGGTGGCTCAAATATCTGCCTTAACTAGACTAACATCTCATTATTCCAATTGGAAGCTTGTAGATATTTATATTGATATTGCATCAGGAAAAACTAAATCAAGCAGAAAAGAATTCTCAAGGATGCTTGAAGATATAAAGAGAGAAGACGTTAATATAATCGTTACAAAGAGCGTGAGTCGATTTGGTCGAGATACAGTAGATGCTTTAGAAGCATTAAAAGTAATAAAGCAAGCCAGTGCAAGAATTATCTTCGAACAAGAAAATCTAGATAGCCAGGAAGATGATACAGATATGATCATATCCATTATGGAATTTTTAGCACAATCAGAAAACGAACAGCGAAGTGAAAATACAAGATGGGTCTAAAACAAAGAGCGGAACAAGGCACATCAAAACTTTATAATCGAAAGTGCTATGGCTATGATCATGATGAAAATGGAGAGTTGGTTATAAAATTTCAGCAAGCAAAAATAGTCAAGAAAATATTTAATTGGTATTTAGATGGAAAAAGTGTCATAGGCATTGTCAAAGAACTTGAAAAAGAAAATATTAAATCTCCAACAGAAAAAAACAAATGGCAAAAAAGAAGTATTGAAACTATGTTAGAAAATGAAAAGTATACAGGCTCTGTGAAACTCTTAGATTCAGTAAATAAAGAAAACTATTATCTTCTAAGAGATAATCATGAAGCAATTATTGCAGAGGATGTATTTAATAAGGTTCAAGAAGAAAAATCAAGTAGGAGTAACCTTGATGAGGACAATGTTAGGAAGAGTAGAAAATATAGTTCAAAAAATCTATATAAATAGCAGGAGGTATCTAATATGCTTAAAAATCTAAAATTATTAAAGGATGATATGAAAAATAAGGGATGGACAATTTGTAGTTTTATTTTCAGTTATAAAAACACAGAATACATTGTTTTAGTTAAAAGATTTGTTGGGACTGAAATCCGAATCAATAAGTACGCTCTTGTAAAGCTTAAATTTATGAAAGAGAGTGATTTGAATGATTCTTTAGAGATTGAAGCCAATAGTAATAAGCTAATTGTAGATGCACAAACATTGAGAGAATATTTTGGCATTAAGTATTGCGATAATATTGGTGATGTACTAAAGCAGTTTACTTCACAATTGGGAAATTCAATTCCAATTGAAGTTAAAGATGAAATTTCAAAGTTGGAAAAAGAGGCCATGGTTCATTCATTAAGCTTAAGTGATTCTGAGGATCCAGAAAAAATATACTGCACAAAAGTACGAAGAAATCCACAAGGGCATAAGAGGAGTGAGTTTAATTCTGATAAAACCAAATTACTTAGAAGAAGTTTGTTTGAACATTTTAAAGGTGATGATAGTATAAGTTTTTGTTATTCTAAAGAAAAAAATAATGAAAAAGATGATGCTACTATATTAAAGAACTTTTCGATGCAATAGGTAAAAATATAAATAATAGTTTGAATAACGATGGAAAATAGCCTAACTAAAAAAATACGTGAGGCAATAAAAATATTGAAAAAATCTGAAAGTTCAGCGGATTTAACCGAATAGATAATTTTAGATATAGCCTAACTATCACACGTGGAGAATGTAGTATTGATGTCAAGATTGAAGGGAAAAGTGGGACAATACTATTTTTTTTACAATCTGAATAATAATTCAATTGATAAAAATAGGAGATATTTAAAAATAGATTATTAATTAATCAGTCCATAGGTAGTTAGTAAGTATAATATTATTGAGGTGATTTCCATTAAATATGTAATAAATAATATTGAATTTGTTATTTCTACATATATATCAGTGCTAGCTATAATTGTTTCAGCAGTTGTCGCTAAAAATATACTAAAAAAAGAATTGAAAGAAAATAGAAAATTAGAACTTGAATTGAAAAATTCAGAAATTTTACAGCAAGTAAGAAATTATAAAAATACATTAGTAATAAGACAAATAGATAACATGATAGAAATTTCTTTTGAAATAATTTATTATTTGAATGAAATTGAAAGCTTAAAGTTGTCAAATAAACTCTTTTATTTATTAGAAGACATTTCAAAAATTCCAACCATGATTAAAAGGTACGATCTGTTTAGGGAATTTGCCGCTGATTATAGATTAAATACTATTAATAAATACGAATATCTTATTAAAAAAATAAATACGAAGAAACATAGGTTTAAATTGTTAGAAAATACTATTGAGTTTAACAAAGTAAAGATATCTATTGAACTTCCAGATTTTGAAGAATTAATGGATGATATAATACAAGATACTAAAATTTGCCAAAATATACTTTTAGAAACAAATAAGTTGGAGGAAAATCCATTAACCACTGATGATGACAGAATAAATTACATGAATAGAAAAATTGAAGGTGAATTAAAAAGTATATTTTTTTCAGAAAGAAATAGTTATGAGGTCTTATATAATCAAATGTCATACGCAATAAGTTCATTATATAAATTGCAACCAGTGATATCTGAATTTATTATTGACTTTGAGGAAGACTAGAAATATATATGAGCACTTAATAATTTAAAGGTTTAGGAAATATTAGTGGCTGGATGCAGTTTCAATTTTATTATAATCAAGACTATTATATTAAATTATGATATGAAAACTTTTGAAATAAATTCTTAAAGATTTATGGATGTTTTATTTAAACATTTGATTTCAAGCATATGAACAACTTAATTTCAAGCAATACTAACTTGATAATAATAAAATGAATGAAAGACATTTGTAATAAATATTTGTAATAGTAATCAATCAACATATATTTTATAACGGAGAATTAAAAGAAATAATAAAATAGAATATAGAAAAAGCCATCACAGGTGAAGGAAGTGGAAGGATTGAAGAAATAGATAAAGAAATGTTAAAGGTTCAAGAAAGCTTTTAAAAGTAGCTAATGCCAATAAAGACTACACATACCTTGCAAACAAGGTAGAGGAGTTAAGGAATGAAAAAGAAAAGATGCTCCTAGATATGGCGGTAGAGAAGAGTGAACAAAGCAGGCTAAAGTAATTAGAAGAGTTTTTAGAAAATCAGGAGTTAGAAATAGAAAGCAATGATGAAGAATTGGTAAGGAAACTAGTGGAGAAGATAGTTGTATATGACGAATATTTAAAAGTAGTACTTAAATCTGGACTTGAGGTTGAGATAGAAAATTGACAAGGATAAAAAGTAAATATACAATATAACTAACAGTACCCGACACACCTCTTAACAATGCGAACCATGTGGGGGGGGTATTGTTAGAAAATCTGCAAGCTTAAAAATTATAATTAGTTTGTAATAATCAATTTACATTGTCTGTGTTGATAATATGGTAAAATTGATTAAAACAAGGAGGTATTTTATGAAGTATGAAGATATTAGATTAAATGTTTCAAATGATACTATTAGTGATTATAAAGTATTCAAAGGAATAAAATTATATTCTGAAATGTTTAAAGCAGAAGATGGGAAAAAAATCATTAATAAAAGAGTATTTGTAACTCCAAAAAGAAATTATGTATATTATGAAAGGACAGATATAAATTGGAATTATTGGTCAGATAAAACAAAATATGACTCGAGTTTTGATTTAAGTGATAAAAATCATAATACAATATTTGAAGTAACATCTGAATTGGATGATTTCTCAAAATACTTAGATGAAGAAGTAATCAAAAAAATTATAATGAAAGAAAAAAGAGAAGAGATAGTAGAAGTACTAGATATTTGAGACTGTGTAAAATTCTGTGTATAGAAACCTCCTGATTATGGTTAAGAAAAACTAATCAGGAGGAATTTTTATGCCATAAGAAAGCGATCAGAAACAAAATCTCTAAGATGTTAATTGAAGAATATTAACAAGAAACAGCACAAGATTTACAAGATGCTCTAAAATACCTTTTAGGTAATACAATGGAGCATTTGTTGAAGAATATGAAAATGCATTAGTTTTAAATAAAATGTTAAAAGAATTTAGAAATAATTGAGAATAAATATATTCCCACATACGAGATTTCTCTAAAATATTAAATATTATTCATACTGACCACTCAAGCCAGGTAGATTACTGAATACACTGAACGTCCGGTCAGACGACTTAGTGAAAAGATTACGGTTTACGATGAGAAATAGGCTGTGGAATTCAAATCAGGCCTTGCGATAAAAGGAGATGGATGAAAAGAATATATTAAAATAGGGCACCTCGTCAGGAAATGGCGGGGTGATTTTTTGTAGGAATACTTTAAACATAAAAAGCATATGAAATTGCTACGGCATTGTCGAGTCGGTATTAACATATTTTTACTTGACAAGGCAATAATTCATGATATAATTAGTATGAAATGTATAACAAAGCATACTAACTCTCAAGGAGATAAAATATGAAAAAAAGCAAGCAATATCATAGTAACTTGGAATATGAGAATAAAACTGAGAAAAACGAACAGGGGCTTTATGCTTGGACTGCAAAAGTTGGCTCAAAAGGACAGATTGTAATTCCAAAAGAGGCAAGAAATTTGTTCCATATAGAAAGTGGTGACACAATTCTCCTGCTGGGTGACCAAAATCAGGGAATAGCATTGATAAGTGGTGATAAAATGGCTGAGATGCTACAGGCAATTAAAGGAAAGATATTATGAAACGATTAAAAATTATTATGGTTATTTTGATTGTAATAGTTGTGATTCTAGTGGGTTTTGCATATCGAACGCTTCACTTTGATTATGGAAATGATCGGTTTATGAAGAAAAAGGGGAAGCAATTAGGATTTACAGAAAAAGTGTACAAGACGACTGATGGCAGTGAAATAGCATACTTAGAAGGACCTGATAATGGGGAGCCGCTTTTACTAATTCACGGTCAGATGGTATCAAAAGAAGATTATGCGAAGGTTTTACCGAAACTATCGAATCATTTTCACATCTTTGCAATAGACTGCTACGGACATGGAAAATCGTCTAAACATCCTGATAAGTATCAGCTAATTCCTATTCGTGATGATTTGATCGACTTCATGCGTGATGTGATTGGTGAGAAAACATATCTTTCAGGACATTCCTCAGGTGCTTTGATATCAGCGGCAATAGCTGCAAAGGAAAAGGAACAGGTAAAAGGGCTTCTCCTTGAAGATGGACCTTTCTTCTCTACAGAGCCTGCTAGAGCAGAAAATACTTTTTCTTATCTTGAGTTTAAGACAATCCATGATTTTCTGTCGCAGCAAGCGGAGAAGAGTTATACGAGATATTATCTTGATCATACTTACATGAAATCACTTTTTAATAAAGATGGAAAAGATAACTGGGACTTTATAGTTAAAAATCCTTTTTCCAAGAGAATCAGAGAAAATAGTAGCAAAATGCCAATTGTTTGGTATTATCCTCCTGAAATCGGTTTGAATGGATTGATATTCTTAACGAGAAATATGCAGGACGGAACAGGGAACTATGATCTTCGATTCGGAGAGGCTTTTTACGATTTTTCCTGGTTTTATGGAGTTGACCAGAAAAAGATGTTGAGCGAAATAGAATGTCCGACAATCATTCTTCATGTTGCGCCTTTAAATGAAACCGCGCCGAGCTATTATGATAATAATGGAATACTGATATCTGCCATGGATGAAAAAGACGCAGAAGAAGTGCATGTGTTAATTAAAAACAGTACTCTTAAATCAGGCTATGAATCAAGCCACAATATTCATGCTGACTTACCGGAACAGTTTGTTCATGAAATGATGGAGATGAAGCAGCAGAAGTAGTGTATATTCTAATTGAACGGGCATTGACATTTACCCGAAAACATCATTTTTTTTGCCAACTTCTATCGTGCAACGAGCGTGGAGGCTCTCTTCCTGATGTATCGCTATCGTCAGAGTGGTCTTGATACATGTTAAGACTAATTATAGTATTGATGTCAAGAAATTAGGATAATGGTCAATAAAACTCTTGAAACAGTTGGCTTTTAAGATCTCTAGAAGAAATCTTAAAGGCCATTTTTCTATTTGGAAAACACCTTGTGGGAACAGTTTGAGTGTAGATTATAACAGGGTATGTAGACGCTATGGTATTTTAGGAGGGAGTGAACAGGGTGGATAATTTTAGGATACTTATCATATAATTAAAATGATATAATAGTAATTAGGTTGAATTAAGGAGGTAATTATAATGAGTCCTTTAGTTGTATATTATTCATATTCAGGAATAACAAGAAGATTAGCAGAAGATATTGCGTTGATTACTGATGGAGATTTGAGAGAGCTGAAGCTACAAAAGCCTTATTCATTCTCATATAATACAGCTGTAAAAGAAGTGAGAGAAGAAATTGAAAAAGGATATTGCCCACCTCTTATTCAAGGGGCGGAAACTATTGAAAATGAGGAGGTGGTTTTTATTGGTTCTCCTAATTGGCTTAAAACTTTTGCCCCACCCGTGCTATCGTTTTTAAGAACGGTTGATTTAAGTGGAAAGACAATTATTCCGTTTTGCACGCATGGCGGAGGTGGTTTTGGGAGAATGATTGAAGATTACAAAAAGGAATGTAAGAATTCAATTATTAAAGATGGAATAGCGTTAAAAGGAGATTACAGTTTTGATGAACTAAAAACATGGTTAGATAGCAATTTATAAATCCCAGTTTATTAAACTCAAATAACCAAATAAAAGATATAAGATAGCAATTCACGAAGCAGTAAATCAAATCGGTTTACTGTTTTTTCTTGCCTAAAAGTTAAAATGCCTTACAGAAAAAACGTCTATAAATATAAAAAGGTACTTGACAAAACGCTTCTTGTGTAGACAGGATAGATATTTATAGCGAGAGTGGACAGAATAGATATTAAGACTTGACACATCAATTAAAAAGTTGTAAAATATAAATAAGTTAGCAGATTAGCTAATAATATAATAGGAGGTAATCATGAACAATCACGAACTGACTTTTGGGGATTTTATTTCTCAGAAGAGAAAGAATTTAAGAATCACCTTAAAAGATATGGCGGACAGGCTTAATATTTCCTCGCCGTATCTAAGCGATGTAGAGAAAGGAAAAAGAGACTCTTTTGACTTAGACAGGTTGAACCAAATTGTTAAAATATTAAACTTGGATGAAGAAGAATCATCCATTATGATGGATTTAGCTGGAAAGCAAAGAAATACGGTGGCACCTGATTTGCCAGAGTATATTTTAAAGACTAAAGGCGTAAGCGTAGCTTTGAGAAAGGCTAGAGACTTAGATGTTAAAGAAGAAGAGTGGATAAAATTCATTGAAGAAATTGAAAAAGAGAGGTAGGCATGTATCAATATAACTTCAGCAAATCAAGTACAAGTGCTCCATTTATCACTTTAGATCAAATTGAATCACTGACTGAGAGTATCCTCAATAAATATTGTCCTTCTGCAATTGAGAATTTTGAAGCAGTAGATATTGAAGGACTGGCAGAATTTGATTTAGGGTTTAGTGTTGAGTATGCCTACTTATCTCATAACGGATGCTATGCAGGAATGATGGTCTTTAATGAAGACCAAGTAATACGAACAATGAAAAGCTTAATGCCAAATGTTGAAACGGGCCAATAGGAATAAAAATAGTTTTTACAAAAGCGAAGAGTTAGATGCACCAAGATTATTATATAAACAAGATTTAACAGAACAGTACCATATGGCGGTCTCTTCAGAAGATCCGTTTATACAATTTATAGGATTTTATCATATAATGGAATATTTTTATGAAGAAATCTATAAAGAAGGTGTTGTTAATAATGTTAAGGAAATATTGCTAGATCCTGGATTTTCCACAAAAAGAAAAAAAGATATAATGAAACTTGTAGATTTAATTAATAAAAAGAGAACTGAAAGTACGGTAGGAAGTGAATTAGAAGCACTAGAATTAACATTAAGGAAGTATATAGATATTGAAAAAATAACAGAAAAATTGAGTGAAATTGATGAAGATATTATAGAATACTATAAAAACAATACGGTTAATTTTTCAAATGGAGATGCAATAGATTTAATAGCAGACAAAAAACATATATTTAAGAAGTTGGCTAATAGAGTATATAAAACTAGAAATTCACTTGTTCACAGCAAGTCAAATGAAGTTAAATTGAATGAAAGAGGAATTTATAAACCTTTTAAAGACTCTAAAGCTTTATTAAAGGAAATACCATTACTTAAAGAGATATCAGAAGAGATTATTATAAAATCAGCGAGTGAGTTATAGTATAATAAAATTAAAAGAAGATACATAAGACTAAAAGGTCTTGTATCTTCTTTTATATAAGGTCAAATTGTTAGTGGGTCTGTGAAAAGTTTTGTGTATCATACATCCTAATATGATGTATTTTTGTATTTGCCATACTAATCACCAGAACTTTCCTTTGATTTATTAAGAAGTAGGGAATGAATCTGCCATGTTTCTTTTGATAATTTTTCTATCTGTTTATTCATTGACTTGATTTCATTTTTGTAAATAATACCAGTTGTATTAGTAGCTTTTGCAATCTGGTTTATATTATTTGTTGCATTTGATAGTAGCCATTGTAGGTTTCTGAATGGTTATAAATCTACTACATAAATTTCTTTTTCTAATACACATTTCCTAAGAAAGTGGGACATAGTTTAGCAATTAACAAGTTTCATTTTCTTTTCAAAAATTTCTTTTTCTTCTTTAGTTAGTTTTATTTCTATTCTTTCATTTCTAAATCTATTTGCCATTTTATTCTCCTTTATAAAATATATTTCGGGGTCTTAGGGCTTCCATAACAAGGTAAAAATTAGCAATAGACTTCAACCAATCGCTAACTATATTAGCTCTTGGAAAGTCCTTGCATAGCACCTACCAAACACTCAAGTAAACTTTCGTGTGGTTAGGCGCGTAAAAAAATGGAGCATTCCTTAAAGAACTGCTCCATTAATTTTTTTCGTAAGTGTCCGTACACTTACTGTGCTTGCTATTAAAGTTATAAGCGTTAAGCGTTTATTAGGTTTTATTAATTATACCGCATTTAAAGAAATTAATTAAGAAGTATAAAGGGCGTTCAAGCAAATATCTTAAATAAGATTACTAAAATTTAAAATAATTCATATATTGAAATTAATTATCAAATGAGTTATAATAAAACTGACGATAGCGTCGGAATTATTTATTGACAGGAGATAAAGTTTTGAATAATAAAAAATTGAAAGTTGGAGAAAAAAGGAAGTTAGAAATTCTGGAAGCGGCAAAGAAATGTTTTTTAGATAAGGGTTTCCAAAATACAACTATGGAAGATGTTATAGAAAAAGTAAGTTTAAGTAAAGGTGGTGTTTACTATCATTATGGCTCAACCTATGAAATGATTTATGATTTTATGAAATTAGGTATCAAATATAGAGGAGAAAAAAACAAAACTATCAACACATCTAAGTTAACGAGTTTAGACGCAATTACTGAGATGATGATGGAAAGAATTTATGATGAAAATGAATTTAAAAGCATATATGCAATTTTTTTGAAACTTCAAAATGAAGATAAAAGATTGTGTGAAATGTTTAAAAATTTAAAAGAAACAAACGCAGAAATTTTATCGTCTGCATTTGATCCAAACGATAGTCTCTCATCTATTTTTGAAGATGAGTTTTTAGTGACCTTTGTAAATACTCTGATTTTAGGATATGAAAGTTTAAATCAAAAAGAAATTTTTATTGAAAATAAAAAAACAATCAAAAAGATGTTGGAAGGTTATTTGAGAGAAAAACTTATTAATTAGGAGATTTTTATGGGTAAGGAGTTAATGTGCCATCTTTATGGAAGAAATTTAGAAAAAATAATAGAAAATTCTAAAGGGAGAATTTGCGAATTTCATAATTTGGAAAATGGGAAGTATATAGTTTCGAAGTACGAAATTTTCAAAGGGGTAACAGTTTTTTATAATGATATACACACTTCTGTCATAAAGAAAAAATTATCAAAAAATTTAAATCAAAGCTATGAGATTAATCATTGTAGAGAAGGAAGATTTGAATGCGTGTTAAGCGATGGAACTATTACTTATATGGAATCGGGAGATTTTGCAATCAATGCAAGTAATAACAGCTCTGAGGAATCTTTTTTTCCTATATCTCATTATCATGGTGTGACTTTTTATATTAATCCAAAAGAATTTGATAGCGAAATATATTTTTTAGAGGAAATGTTAGGGATTAAATTTGAAGTTGTTTTAAGAAAATTATGCAATAAGGACAAAGTTTTTGTACAAAGAGCTACTAGGAATATTGAACATATTTTTTATGAAGTTTATAAAGTTCCAGATGAAATTCTAATTGAATATCTAAGGGTAAAATTTCAAGAACTTTTCCTATATATTTCAAGCCTTGATACCAATAACAAGATAAGCGATAGGAAATATTTTATTAAGACAAATGTTGATATTGTAAAGAAAATAGATGAATTTATAAAGAATAATTACGAAAAAAATATAACTTATGATAAACTATCAGAAATCTTTAAGATAAATTCTACCACAATGAAATCTTGCTATAAGAGTGTTTTTGGGCAAACAATTAAGGAAGCTATAACAAGTAAAAGATTGGAGGTAGCAGCTGATTTTTTGAATAATACATCAATTTCAATTACGGAAATTGCTATTAGGGTAGGTTTCACAGATCATGCTAAATTTTCAAATACTTTTAAAAATAAGTTTAATCTCACTCCTTCAGAATATAGAAAAATATCTAAAACAGCACATTTAGTCTAAATAGTCAAGAAAATAAGCTTAGCCTATTATAGAATGATAATAGATATCAAATAAGGAGGTTGAATTATGGAAAGTAAAAAATTAACTATAAAAGATTTAGCAACCATAGGAATCTTTTCTGCAATCATGATTGTTGTATTCATTGCTTTTTCAATGATTACAGGGGCATCATTATTTTTCAATATGATTTTTAATGCTGTGTTTACTGCGCTAATTTTAGGACCATTTTTTGTTTATATGGCTATGAAAGTAGGAAAACCGGGAGTTGCACTAATTTATAACATTATACAAGCTATATTAGCAACTGTCTTTATGGGTCCTTTTATGATTCCATGGTTTGTAGGTGGCGGGATAATTGCAGAGTTATCTATGCTTGGTACAGATAGCTATAGGAATATAAAAAGAATTACTATTGCTTGGATAATTACATCATTAACTAGAGCGGCTCATGGTATGAGCGAAATATGGTTTTTTAAAGATGCCTTCATTAAGTCTGGCGTATCTCCAGAACAAGTTCAAATACAAACTCAGTATTATACAAATCCTAAATGGATTCTTATTTCTTTAGCATGTACTATTGTGGCGGCAATTATTGGTTGCTATTTAGGAAATAAGATGACAGAAAAGCATTTTAAAAAGACAGGCATAATAAAATGATGCATTTGGACTTACGTTCCAAATTAGTAGTATTTTTAAGTACAGTATTTTTGGTTTCAGTATTGTCAAAAGATACTGTACTTTTTTTATTAGCCGCCATTCTAGTTATTTATGTATCACTGCAAGGATATAGCAAATCTACTATAAAACTAATTATTGCAATGGGTGTTTTAAGTTTTTTGAGATTTGTCTCAAATGGTGAAGGTTTTGGCATTTTGATTCCAGATATGTTTCTGTTTATGGTTATAAGAACATTAGTTATAGTTCTATCAGTAATACCAATTTTAAAAACACCTCCAGGAGAGATAATGGCAATAATGAAAGAAATGAAAATTCATAGAAATGTTGCTTTGCCACTTATTTTCATGATGAGATTTTTCCCAGTAGTTAAAAGTGAGTTTAAAGAAATTATCGACTCGTTGAGATTAAGGGGATTAATTTCTATTAAAAAGCCATTTTTAACGATGGAATATTTATTTGTTCCTATGATGTTTTCATCTTCAAAAATAGCTGAAGAACTTGCCGCCGCATCGGAAGTAAGAGGAATTTCTGCATCTGGAAAACATAGCTCAAGAAGAGAAATAAAATTTAGAAATCTTGATGTTATTGTTTGTTTAATCGCTATCTTTATCACAATGAGCATGATTTTCCTGGAGAGGAGTTATTAAGATGATCAAGTTAAAAAATGTAAGCTTTGCCTACAGTAAAGATTCAGCAAACATCTTAAAAAATATTAATTTGGAAATTAATGATGGGGAATGTGTTGCCTTTATAGGGGCGAGTGGTTGTGGTAAAACTACCCTTACAAGACTTATAAATGGTCTTGCTTATAAATTCTATGGAGGGAAATTAAAGGGAGAAATTTCCATAGATGGAATAAATCCCCTGAAAAAAGAATTATATGAAATAGGGAGGAAAGTAGGATCTATTTTTCAAAATCCCAAGAGTCAATTTTTTGCAGAAAATGTAGAAGATGAAATTGCCTTCGGGCTTGAAAATTATGGGATAGAAAGAGAAAAAATAGATGAAATAATCAATAATTCCTTAAAAGCTATTAATGGAGAAGATTTAAAAGGTAAAAACTTATTTCATCTTTCAAGTGGAGAAAGACAAAAAATAGCAATTGCTTCAATAAATGCACTTAATCCACCTATTTATGTTTTTGATGAACCGTCTGCTAACCTAGATATGAAAAGTGTAGAAGCTTTAAGAAAACTTATGCTTTTATTAAAGAAAAAGAAAAAGACGATAATCATTTCAGAGCATAGGCTATACTACCTTAGAGGAGTAGTGGATAAATATTATTATCTTGAAAATGGGGAAATTAGCAATGTTTTTACAGAGGAAGAACTATTATCAAAAAGCGAAGATTTTTTCAATAAGTTAGGATTAAGATTCTTTTCTTTAAATAAAATATCTCCTAAACTAAATAAGTTAAAAGAGATAAATTCTATAAACTTAGAAAAAATTTCTTTTTCCTATAATAAGAATGTCCTGATAAAAGATTTGACCTACGAATTTAAAAGTGGAAATATTTATGGAATTATTGGGGATAATGGCATAGGCAAATCTACTCTGTTTAAAATTTCAAGTGGACTTATGAAAAAAGATAGTGGTTTTATATCTATAAATGGAGAAAAATTAAACAAAAGAAATAGGCGAAAAAGAATATACTACCTATCAAATAATCCTGATAGTAATCTTTTTGAAGTTTCAGCAGAAGACGAGTTAAAACTAAATAATAAAGACGCAGATACAGATAAAATATTAGCTGATTTTAACTTAGAAAATATAAAAGACATCCATCCACAAATCATGTCAGGCGGACAAAAACAAAGATTAACTATCGCTTCAGCAGAACTTTTAGAAAGAGATGTTTATTTATTTGATGAGCCAACAAGTGGTTTAGATGGACATAATATGCAAATTATTTCAGAAAGAATGAAGAAATTACAAGAAAAAGAAAAAATTATACTTATAATTTCCCATGATTATGAATTTTTGTGTAATTCCTGCAATAAAATTCTTTATCTAGACGGATACTCTTTTGAGGAATTTTCTACAAAGGAGGATAAAGAAAAAATATTAGCTATATTAATGGGAAAAAAATTTAATATTAAGGAGGGGATTTGATGGATCTAATAAAACAATATGTAAAAAAGAGAAAAGGCTCATATTTTATGTCAATCTTACTGGCAATAATTGGAGTAGTGGCTGGGCTTTTTTCTTATATTTTTATGGCGAAAATTATTGTGAATTTGATTAATGGCGTAAGCGACATGAGTTTATATACTCCACTATGCATAAGTATTTTAATAACATTTGTTATTAAAGAAGTGGCAGCAGGAATATCAACAAATATTTCCCATACGGCAACCTTTAATTCATTAGGAGAAATTAGAAATGATATTTCCAAAAAATTATTTAAGATGCCACTAGGAGATGTATTATCAAGAACATCTGGAGAATTAAAAAATATTATAGTTGAGCAAGTTGATTCTATGGAAACATCTCTTGCCCACTTAGTGCCAGAATTTACTGCAAATTTAGTAGGACCTATTCTATTGTTTATTTACATGTTTACATTAGATTGGCGTTTAACTTTCTTATCACTAATTCCATTTGTGGTAGGAATGGCTACCATGATGTCTGTTATGAATGCTCATTATAAGGAAATGTTTGGAAAGTCAGTTGCCATTGGTCAACATATGAATAATTCTATTGTTGAGTATATAAATGGGATAGAAGTAATAAAGACATTTAATCAAAGCGAATCATCTTATAAAAAATATGCTGATGCAGTTTATGATAATGCAAGTTTTTATTATAACTGGATGGGTGAATCTATGAATAGGGTTGCCATAGGTAGATTACTTTCTCCTATGGGAATTATTACCATCATACCATTTGGGATTTTATTTTATATAAATGGAAGTATTGATTTAGGAAATTTAATTACCTTAATCGTCTTATCATTTGCTACGGTTTCTAGCATTTTAAAAATCATGAACTATATGGATGATATGTCAAGAATATCAACTATAACTTCTGAAATAGGAAAGGTTTTAGATTCAAGAGAGTTAGAAAATATTGACAAGGGAGAAAAAATAGAATCCTATAATATAGAACTTCAAGACGTCGACTTTTCTTACGATGGAAAAAATAAGGTTATAGATAATCTTTCTATGGAAATAAAAGAATCTTCTGTTTCAGCCCTCGTTGGTCCTTCTGGATCAGGCAAGTCTACAATAGCAAAACTTATTGCTGGATTTTGGAATGTAGATAAGGGATCTATTAAAATTGGTGGAGTAGAAACAAAAGATGTGTCGCTCGAAAACTTGTCTTCACTTATTTCTTTTGTATCCCAAGACAATTTCCTCTTTGATATGACTATAAAGGAAAATATTAGGCTTGGAAATAAGAATGCCTCTGACGAAGAAATTATAGATGTATGTAAAAAATCTGCCTGCCATGATTTTATTATGAATCTATCTAATGGTTATGATACAAGAGTTGGCGAAGGTGGAGGTCATCTATCTGGAGGAGAAAGACAAAGGATATCTATTGCTCGTGCCATGCTAAAAAATGCACCAATCGTAATTTTAGATGAAGCAACTTCTTATATAGATCCTGAAAATGAAGCTCTGATACAAAATGCCTTGGCAAATCTAGTTAAGGGTAAAACTTTAATCATAATCGCTCATAGGTTAAAGACAATTGTTGATGCAGATAGGATATTTGTTATTAAAGATGGCAAATTAAATTCTTATGGTACTCATGAAGAACTATTAAAGTCATCAGAACTTTATAAGGAAATGTATGCTGCAAATTTAAGGGGTGATGAAAATGCTTAATGTGTTTAAAAAGATATGGAATTTTTCAAAAGAAGAACAGGTATATATTAAGAAATCTATTCTCGCTGGATTTTTGCATGCAGTATTTAATGCCCTTGAGTTTGGAGCAATTTACTATATGCTAGTAAATATATTTTCTAAAACTTTAGACTATAAGGCTATCTTTGTTTGTCTTGGAATATTAGTTATATCCCTTGTTGGAAAGATAATGACACAAAAATCATCACAAATGGCACAAACACACGCTGGATATTTTATGGCAGCTCATAAGAGGATAGAAATAGGAGAAAAAATTAAAAGAGTTCCTATGGGTTTCTTTTCAAGTTTTTCACTAGGAAGATTAACTACTATTGCTACATCTTCACTTTCCCAAGCAGAAATGTGGGTGCCTATGCTTTTGGTTCTTGTACTAGGTGGAGTTTTAAATACTTTAGTCTTTGTCCTTGGAACTTTAGTTTTTAACGTAAAGGTAGGACTGGTTGCTGTAGCAGGTGTGGTAGTATTTTTCATCGTTACATCAATGATGGAGAAAAAATCATCAGCTAATGCAGACAAAATGACAGAAACACAAACAAGACTTACAAAAGAAGTATTAGCAACTTTACAAGGAATGCAGGTTATAAAATCCTATAATCTTGGTGGAGAAAATAACAGAGCTTTGAGAAAGTCTATAAAAGATACATCAAATATACTTTTAGAATTAGAAATATCTGTAGCACCATACACAGTTATCCAAAGAATTGTAATGGGAATAACAACAGTAGCTATGGTCTATGTATCATTAAAATTAAATTTATCTGGTGAACTTCCACTTGCTGAAACAATTCTTATGATTATGGCATCCTTTATTATCTTTGAAGGCTTAATCGGGGCAGGATCAAACATGGCAATCCTAAGAGCTTGCGAAAATGCCATAGATTCTGTGGGTTTTATCGACTCTATGACTGATATGAGAGAAGGAAGTATTACAGAGCCTATAAAAAATCATGATATTGTCTTTAAAAATGTCAGCTTTTCTTATGATGACAGACCAATTTTAAAAAATGTATCAGCAGAGATAAAAGAAAATACTATGACTGCCATAGTTGGTCCATCTGGATCTGGTAAAACAACATTTTGTAATCTAATAGCGAGATTTTGGGATGTGAATTCTGGTGAAATATTAATAGGTGGAAAAAATATTAAGGATTATAAGATGGAAAATCTTATGAATTCAATTTCCATGGTCTTTCAAGACGTCTATCTATTTGAGGATACAATTGAAAACAATATAAAATTTGGAAAACAAAATGCAAGCCATGAAGAAGTAGTTCAGGCTGCTAAAAAAGCAAGATGTCATGAATTTATAGAAGCTTTACCAGAAGGATATAACACTATCATCGGAGAAGGTGGAGCAAGTCTATCAGGTGGAGAAAAACAAAGAATTTCCATTGCAAGAGCTATGCTAAAAGATGCGGACATCATAATCTTTGATGAAGCCACAGCAAGTATAGATCCAGAAAATGAAGATAAACTTAAAGAAGCAATAGAATCATTAACAAAAAACAAAACAGTAATTATGATTGCCCACAGACTAAAGACAATTAGAAATGCTGACCAGATTTTAGTCTTAAAAGATGGAGAAATAGTAGAACGTGGAGATCATGAAGAACTGATTAAAAATAATGGACTTTATTCTGATCTTATCAATGCAAAAGCTAAGGCGGAATCATGGAAATTAAATAATTTATAGAAAGAAATATTTAAAGTCTCTGAACATGAAAAATATTTAGAGCAGGTGGACAAGAAAAACCACTTGCTCTTTTTTTCGTTCCTAAATCAATATGGGAATTTTGAAGATAATCTAGAAGATAAAAATGTTGATGTAGAAAAAATTGTAGTTACACAAATGATGATTGAAGCATAAAAAATGTATCAACCATTACCCTTTAAACAGGATTTAGGTTGATACACAAAATTATTTACAGACCATGTTATTGTGTAATTAAGACTATAAGCGTTAAGCGTGTTATTCATAGTATATAAAATTATACCATACTCAGAATATAATTTCAGGGCACTCTTGACAAAAATAAAAGAAAATGATAATCTATATTAATAGAACGAGTGTCGGTCAATAGGTGGTGATGTTTTGGTAAAAAGAAATGTAAAAGATCCAGAAGAAAGAAAACAGGAACTTATAAATATAGCATCCAGACTTTTTGAAAAGTATGGGTATGAGAAAGTTTCTGTTAGAGATATTCTCGCAGAAGTTAATGGAGCGCCGGGAATGTTTTATTATTATTTCAAATCAAAAGAAGATATTTTCTTGGCGTGTATGGAAACATACTTTGATGAAAAATTAAAAAATAAGTTAGGTATCCTTCAAAACAAGGAAATAGATTACGAAGAAAGAATAAAAATTCTAAGAGAACTCATAGTAAAAGATATCGGTCAATTTACAACAAGATATAATTTTTCGAAAGAGAATTCAATTACAGATAACTCTTACAGGCTATGGGAATTAATTCATTACATTGGAAAATTTATAAATGTCTATTCAGAGTTTATAATTGAAGGAATTGAAAATAAAAAAATAGAAAATAATATGGGAATAAACAGGGAAAATGTGAGAAGTTTTGCAGCTTTTATTTTATACGGAGCTGTTGGAACAATATATAATGACTATATTATTAAGGGAGAAAACAAAACAAATTCAAGTGAAGCCTTTGGAATAATAAGCGAACTATTTCAAAGACATCATTAGAAAAAAATAAAATATAAGTATTTTACAAGGGAAACATCAATGGTGTTTTCCTTGTATTAGTTTTAGGGTAAATGAACGAACTCGTTCGGTAAGGAGGTATGTTTTAGATGAAAAAGAAGAAATCAATCAAAGATATTATTTCCTACAGTGAAATAAAAAAAGGACAACTTGTAGGAGGGATATTATTTGTTAGTCTTGGTATGCTATTAAGTATTTGTCCAATTTTGGTGATATACAAAGTCATAAAATCTCTATTTTTATATGGAAAATTAGAACAAAGTACAATACAGTTCTGCACCTATGGACTTGCAGCAGTGGTATTGTCATATTGCTTAACTTACATTGGAGGTGTTTTATGCCATAAGTTTTCATATGTTTTAATAGCTAACTTAAAAAAGAAGATATTATTTCATATTGGGAATCTTCCTTTAGGGTTTTTTACCGGAGACAACAAGTCAAAAATAAGGCAAGTATTAGGATCGGACATGAATCAAATTGAGGGATATTTTTCTCATCAATTACCAAATCTAATTTCAACTTTAGTACTAATTTTAGCAATGATAATTGTTATGTTAAAGATAAATTTAATATTAGGTCTTACGACTTTGCTAATTATATTTGTTGGTTTAGGAATTCAGATTGCAATCATGGCAAAGATTATAAAGTCGGGTGGACTTGAGAAGAACTTTGCGATTTTGGATCAAATTAATTCAGCAACTACTGAATACGTTAAAGGTATGCCGGAAGTGAAAATATTTGGAACAGGAGCAAAATCATTTAAAACTTTTTCAAAGTCAGTAGGAGAATATAGAGACTTTACAAGTTCGATGACATCAATGATAAGACCGGGATTTGTTTCATTTAGAATGTTTATTTTATCTGTTGCTACATTCATAGTTCCAGTAGGAATACTTTTAATGTCACGAAATAATAACTTGGATTTTGCTACAGTTTTTATTTTCTATTTGATTCTTGCACCTGCCATTAGCGTACCTGCATTAAAACTTAGAGATTTTGCAGAAGGAATGAATTTACTAAATGAAGTTGTTTTGAGAATCTACGAAATTATAGATCAAAAAGAATTGGCAATTGAAAATATCGAGGAAGAGATAAAAGGTCATAATCTTGAATTCGAGAATGTAAGCTTTTCTTATGGAGATGAAGAGGTTTTAAAGAATATAAGCTTCTGTGCTAAACAAGGAGAAGTTACAGCATTAGTTGGCTATTCGGGAGCAGGCAAATCTACCATTGGAACGCTAATACCTAGATTTTATGATCCTTCAGAAGGTTCTATTAAAATTGGTGGAGTTAACATAAAAAACATTCCGATAAGTGCCTTAATGGACAAGATAGCATTCGTTTTTCAAGACAGTGATCTTATCACAGATACAGTCTTCAATAATGTTGCTATGGCAAAGACAGGCTCTACAAAAGAGGATGTCATAAAAGCATGTGAAAAAGCAAGATGTCATGATTTTATTGTAAAACTTCCTAATGGGTATGACACTGTTTTGGGTAAAGGAACTTATTTATCCGGCGGAGAGAAACAACGTATTGCAGTAGCAAGAGCGATTTTAAAGAATGCACCAATATTAGTATTAGACGAGGCAACAAGTTTTGCTGATTCTGAAAATGAATATCTTATGCAGGAAGCTTTATCTGAATTGGTTAAAGATAAGACAGTTATCATGATTGCTCATAGGTTAAATACCATAGAGAATGCAAATCAAATTTTAGTAATATCTGATGGAAAAATTGCAGAAAGAGGTAAGCATGAAGATTTAATCGTTACAGATGGAATATATAAGCGACTCTTTGATATTTATAAGAAGACAAATATTTGGCAAATGGATATAGAAGGGAGTGAGAATGAATGATAAGAAATATTACATTAGGAAAGATGAATAATATAAGAAAATCAATTATTTTAAATGTTTTGGCATCTATTTCCAACCTTGTACCATTTATTGCTTTGGCGAAAATTGTAGAAACACTATTTTTAAATAGAGGTGCAGATAGTATAGATACGAGCCTTTTATGGAAGTATTTTGGGATAATGGCAGTATTTTTCTTTGTAACATTCTTATTGGAAAATTTAGCCACAAAATATACCTATGAACTTGGATACAAGACAAGTGCATATGGAAGAATAGAGCTTGCAGACCACATAAGAAAATTGCCAATAGGTTATATTTCAGGGAAAAGTTCAGCGGAGATCTTAGATACATTAATGAATGATTTTTTCAAAGTTGAAACGGCAGTAACGCATCAATTGCCTCAATTTTTCAGTGGTATATGTGTAGCTATTGTTTGCTCAATTTTATTTTTGATAATTAATGTAAAAATGGGAATAGCAACTCTTATAGGACTACCTATTTCTCTTCTACTTCTTACGCTCATGCAAAACTTTCAGAAACAAATTTATTTAAAGACAAAGAAAATGAGAATAAAAGAGGAAGAAGATATAAATGAATATTTGGATGCCATTAAGACTCTAAAAGCTTATAACAACTTAGATGATACATTAACAAGACTTGAAGAAGATATAGATAACTCGAGAGACGCAAATATTAAGAGTGAGAAAGGGGTTGGTTCATTAACTACTATAGCAAGTATGATTTTAAGAATAGGACTTCCTTTGATGAGTTTAGTTGGTTCCTATTTATTTATAAATGGATCTTTGGAAATTGATACATTTTTAATGTTCTTATTTGTAGGTACAAGAATTTTTGATCCTTTAGAGCTTGCACTTGTAAATTATAATGGGTTACAAATAGCATCAGTGTCAGGAGAAAATATCCTAAGATTGTTAAATGCAGAGCCTATGAAAGGTGAAGAAGACTTAAAAGTAAGCAATAACATTGAAATTCGAGATCTTTCATTTTCTTATAAAGAGTCTAAAGTTCTTGATGATGTCACATTGGATATCAACGAGAATGAATTAACAGCTTTTGTAGGATATTCTGGTTCAGGAAAATCTACACTAATTAAGCTGATATCAAGGTTTTACGATCCTAATGAAGGGACAATTAAAATTGGTGGAGTAGATTTGCTAACAGCCGACCCTGATAAATTAATGGATAAATTTTCTGTTGTTTTTCAAGATGTGTATCTTTTTAAAGACACAATTTATAACAATATAAAATTTGGTAATGAAAATGCAAGTAAAGATGAAATCATGAATGCTGCAAAAATGGCAGGAGCTTATGACTTTATAGTCAAAAAAAATGATGGATTTGACACTATGATTGGACAAGGAGGAGCGACTCTGTCTGGAGGTGAGAAACAAAGAATATCCATAGCAAGAGCGATCTTAAAGGATGCTCCAATAATATTACTCGATGAAGCGACATCTTCGCTTGATCCCGAGAATGAACTTATCATACAAGAAGCAATTTCAAATTTAATTAAAAATAAAACGGTGATAGTTGTAGCTCATAAGCTAAGAAGTGTTATGGGTGCAAATAAAATAGTTGTTTTAAATAAGGGAAAAGTAGAAGAAGTAGGAAAACATGAAGAACTAATTAAAAATAACGGTCTGTATAAAGACTTATGGAATTATCAAGAGAAGTCAAAAGAATGGAAGATTGTATAGTAACAATCAATTTTAAAGGAGAAAAAGAAAATGAAAACACAAAAGAAATCATCAAAAAATGCAATTACAGCAGGTGTTTTAATAGCACTTTATTTTGTAACTTATTTAGTTATAGGAGCAATATCTATGCCTGTTCCTGTATTATTTTTACTAATGCCTATGCTTGTAGCATTACTTGCTGCACCAACCTATCATATGCTTCTTGCAAAAACAAAATCAGGTACGGCAATTGTAATTGCAGCTACTCTTCCAAGTATATTGTTGGTTGCAACAGGACATATCCCAATTGCTCCTTTAGTTGCAATACCAGCTGGAATAATAGCTATGCTTATAGCAAAAGGTGGAGATTATACTAATTTTAAGAAAAACACAATTAGTCATATGTTTTTTTCTCTAAACTTATTTGGTGGGTTCTTACCAATTTGGATTATGAGAGAAGCATTTTTTGAAAGTGTAATAAAAGGTGGCTTAGATCAAAGCTTTTGTAATACTGTAAGGGCTTGGACACCAATATGGATGTTACCAGTTATGATTATTGGAACATTTATATTTTCTTTGTTAGGTTCTTACTTTACAAAGAAAATACTAAATAAAAAGCTTAAATCCGCAGGAGTATTATGATGGATGATGCAAAGTTTGTTCTGGGGTCAAAATATGACCTCAGGACAAAACTTATTTTGCTTATAGTTGCGAATATTTTAATTTTTTTAGGATTTGGTTTAATCTATCAAAGTCTAATAACATCATTTTTTCTTGCAATTATTATTAGCGATGGCTATAAAAAATCAGCCTTACGATATATTCTGTTTTTTGTGATAAGTGTAATTTTAGAGAAATCATTAGTACATTTGAACATAAATTTTCTCATAAACCTACTTTTATTTATTTTTGCAATTGGAAGGAAGTTTTTACCTTGTATTATTGTTGGAAAATGGATCTTAAATTCTACATCTGCCTCTCTTGCAGTATCGACTTTGCAAAAATTAAAATTTTCAAAAGACTCTCTCATAATGATTTCTGTATTATTTAGATGTTTTCCTACAATTAGGGATGAATGGAGTCACATTAATATGGCAATGAAAACTAGAGGAATCAATTTTAATTTAAAGAACTTATTAGAAAAACCTACTCTGATTATGGAGTATTTTTTTGTCCCTCTTTTTGTAAGTGTTATAGAAATGGGTGATGAGTTATCTCAGTCGGCTATTGTAAGAGGACTTGATGCGCCTGTTCAAAAAACAAGTAGATACCTAATTAAGTTTAGAAAAAATGATATTGGTGTTTTAGCTCTTATGATTTTGATTTTATCAACAGTAATATTTATGAAAGTTTTAGGGTGGGATTTATGATTGAAATTCGAGAATTAAGCTTTAAATATAAGGGTGGAGCTAATTATTCATTAAAAGATATAAACTTAAAAATAAAAAAAGGAGAATGTATTCTTCTGTGTGGTAAGAGTGGATGTGGAAAATCTACCCTATTAAAGCTTATTAATGGAATCATTCCTGAATTTTATGATGGGGATATTTGTGGAAGTGTTAGAGTAAATGGCATTAATACCTTTACAACTGAAATACATGAATTATCCAAATTTGTAGGTTCAGTTTTTCAAAACCCTAAAACTCAGTTTTATACAACTAATACTACAGATGAGATCGCTTTTGGTTTAGAAAATTATGGTATAGATACGGAAACAATTAATAAAAGAATTACAGAAGTTGAAAAAGACCTTCGCCTTGAAAGACTAATGAATAAAAATATATTCAACCTTTCAGGAGGCGAGAAGCAAAAGATTGCCATTGCAAGTACTTACGCTTTAAGTCCTGAAATATTTGTACTTGATGAGCCATCTTCAAGTTTAGATATCAAATCAATGAAAGAGCTATCACAGACAATTGAAAATCTTAAAGCTATGGGAAAAACTATAATTATTGCAGAACATAGATTGTGGTATTTAAAAGACATAGTAGATAGAGCAATCTATATGGAAGATGGCAAAATTATTAGAGAATACAATATGGAAGAAATTGAAAAGTTAAGTGAAGATGAACGTTTGAAAACGGGACTTAGGCACTCTTCTTATAAAGATATAAACCTAGTTAATAATGAGGAGAGTTTCAATGAGAAATCCTCATTAGAAATAAGAAACTTGATTTTTAAAAGAAATGCTAGAACAATTTTATCTATTGATAATCTTAAATTTTCTTATGGCAATATAATTGGAATTGTTGGGGAAAATGGGATTGGTAAATCTACATTTGCAAAAATTGTATGTGGACTATACAAAACAAACGATGAAGAGATTTTAAAGGATAATAGGCGATTTAATAGAAGAAATAGGATAAAAGAAAGTTTGCTTGTTATGCAAGAAGTAAACTATCAACTATTTACTGACACTGTGTTTGATGAAATATTATTAACATCAAAAATTAGAGATAAAAATATCGTAAATACTTACTTAAAAGATATGGAACTTGAAAATATTATTGATAGAAATCCACACACTTTATCTGGAGGACAAAAACAAAGAGTGATTATTTTATCTGCCTTGCTATCTGGTAAGAAGATTTTATTTTTTGATGAACCAACCAGTGGATTAGATTATAGAAATATGAAAATAGTCGCTAAGAATATAAAAAAAGTAAAGAAAAAAGATAGACTAATTTTAATAATATCACATGATATTGAGTTTTTAGAATCAGTTTGTGATAAAGTAATTGATTTCACTTATTTATGAAAATGCACATATTAGTAAATTACAAGAGGGACATATGATAAAAACGCAAGAAAAACGAGAAGTTGTGAATAGTATTTTTTATAATACTCGATAATATAAATTTTATAATTTTTTTAATTTAGAGGAGGGTGTATCAAAATTTAATCATTCTGACACACCCTCTTGTTTGCTATTAATCATCTGCAACTTCTGTGGCAGGATCTGAATTTGTTCCGAATCTTGTGATAATTGTTAGAATCATCATTGCCAATAATACGTATTGGTTAACCAAGAATGGAATGATATCTGTTGGCGCAACTTTTCCTGCAGTAAGTCCAGATGCGATTAAGATTTGTGCTCCGTAAGGGATAATTCCTTGGATAACGCAGCTTGTAGTATCCAAAAGTGATGCAACACGTGATGGTTTTACATCGTATTCTTTTGTAAGTTCAGATGCAACTTGTCCAGTTATCAAAATAGATACTGTATTGTTTGCTACAGCAGCGTTTGTAAGTCCAACTAATGCTGCGATTGCAGCTTCAGCGCTTTTTTGTCCTTTAACTTTCTTCTTAACTTTCATTATTATCCAATCAATACCACCGTGTTTTCTAACCATGTAAGCAAGACCACCAGTGAACATTGATAGTAAGAAGATTTCTAATACTCCTGTGAATCCTTCGAAAATTGTTTGTGACAACATAATTGTGTCGAATTTTCCGTAAATCATACCAATTATTCCGGCTAACAATGTACCAGAGAATAATACCAATAATACGTTCATTCCCATTAATGCTGTTACGATTACTAATAGATAAGGGATTACATAAATTAAGTTGTAGCTTTCTTTAACCATTGTGATAGTTGTTTCTGGTCTTCCAATGATTGCAAAAATAATTGTAGAAATTATAATTGCTGGAAAAGCAAATCTTGAGTTCATTACGAATTTTTGTTTCATTCCGATTTTTTGTGTTCTAGTAGCTGCGATTGTTGTATCTGAAATCAATGACAAGTTATCTCCAGCCATTGCTCCACAAATCAAAGCTGCAAGCATAAGTGCTGGATTGATACCAACTTTTTCTGCAACACCAAAAACGATAGGTCCCAATGCTACTACTGATCCTACAGATGAACCAGTCGCAATTGACAAGAATGTAGAAATCAAGAAAATTCCCGGTACCAAGAAGTTTACAGGAACGATTGATAAACTGAAGTTTACAACAGAATCTACTGCGCCACTTGCTTTAGTAACTTGAGCAAATGCTCCAGCTAATAAGTAAATAATACACATGATTATTATGTTTTCATCGCCGCAACCTTTTACGAAATCGTCGGCTTTTTCGTTGATAGTTCCTTCAAAAATAATGAATGCTACAACAACACCAATCATTATAGAAATAGGTGAAGGAATTTGATAGAATGGCATTTCTACTCCACGAAGTGATAATACTACACCTGATAATACATAGAATAGCACGAACACTACAAGTGGAAGAAGTGCTTTTTTATTTGGTTTCATTTTTTAGCTCCTTTAATCTTTTATAATTTCCGAATTCACGTCCGTATTCCATGAACGCGTCGATATTTTCCATTTTTGTTCCTTTTGGAATTTGACAACCTGTAGACAACACATATCCACATGGAGAATCGTAACCGATGTCGATACATTCTTTTACAGATTTTTTAACATCTTCAGTATTTCCCAAATACATAACATCTACTGGAGGAACATTTCCTGTGATAACAATGTCATTACCAAGAATTTCCTTAGCTTCCAATAAACTTTCGCAGTTGTCCAATGAGAAGTTACCAATTCCTGAATCTTTTAATAATGGCCACAAATCTTTTGAGTCACCACAAATATGCAAACCTGCAGAAGAACCACAGTATTTTTTAACGTCTGCAATGTTTCTCTTCAAATATGGAAGTGAAAATTCTTCGAATTGTTTCTTACGAATCAAAGTAGTACTTGAAACTGGATCGGCAAATCCCATTCCAAATCCTCTACTGCCAACTTCCTTAATGTATTCTCCGTTGTTAATAGTGATGATATCCATAATTTTATGAACGGCATCCTTTTTCTTAACCATCCAACGAAGTAAAGTTTCAGTTCCCAAAACACTTGCCGCAACAGAAAATGGGCCTGTCATTGCAGCACCGATTGATGCAACATCACCGACTTGGTCTCTGATTTTTTCCAATGCTTCGATCAACACTGGTAGCTTTCCATCTTTTAATGGATTAATGATTTTCAATTTTTCGATATCTTCGACCTTTTTCACAACAGGTTCTTTTAATTGTGAAATACCATCTTCTGGATACCAAATTTCAGTTCCCATGGCTTCTGCCATTCCTCTTAAAGTAGTGGACACACTGATAGAATCGTGGTAGAACCTTTTGAACAAAGCTACTTCCGTATCGGCGATTACATCAGAATTTGAATAATAATCCCAAGTTTTATATCCCAAATAGTCGCTCATAGTAACGCCCATATCAGGAACAACTGGAATTCTGTCCATTTCTTCACCTTTTGAGAAGGCCTCCATTCTCTCCTTTGGAGTCATCTCATCTTTGAACATATAAATCCTCCTTTTTAAATTTTAAAAATAATTAAATAAATTTATTGCTATAAATTGCATTATAATTCTATCATAGAAAAATTAAGTCATTTATTGAAATATTTTATAAGTGGTAGTTTTTATTCATTCAAATTAAATAAAAACTTATCAAAATGGATTTGTAGATTAAAAAAATTTAATTTTGCACAAAAATTTTTAGTGATAATGATTTCTCAATTGACAAACAAAAGCTTAAATCAAAAATAATCATAATAATTTATCAAAACAGAGCGTTTGCTTTAGTAAAAACGAAAACTTGATTTATTTGATTATCCAATAAGTCATTATTATTTGGACAATACTCAATATCAAATATGTTAAAATAACAATTGGTGATAATATGAAAACAGTAATAGTGTCGGGATTTTTAGGTTCAGGCAAGACAACTTTTATCAATCACATTTTGGGATTTAACAAAAATACTTTGGTATTGGAAAATGAATTCGGAGATGTGAGTATTGATTCAATGTTGATAAAAAACGACGATATAATTGAAATCAATTCGGGATGTATTTGCTGTGGATTGAAGAGCGATTTTAAGGAAATTATTCACAAAATCGACAAAGACCAATTTGAATACATCATAATTGAGCCAACTGGAGTTGCGAAATTAACGGATATATTGGAAGTTTTAAAAGACGAAGAGAATTTGCAAATCCAAAAATGCGTGACAATTGTCGATTGCGACAGTTACATTTGCTTTCACGATGATTTCGGAGAATTTTTCAATGATCAAATCAAAAATGCTGATATAATATACATAACGAACGTTGAAAATTTGGAAGAAGAAAAAATCGAAGAAGTGAAGAAGTCAATCGAACAATTTAACAATCATGCAATTATACACAAGGAAGACTTCAGAAAGATGAATCCAGAAGATATTGTAAGTGAATTTGAGGACAACAAGAAAGAAGACAAACACGAATGTTGTTGTCACGGTCACGGTCACAAATGCTGTGGCAAACATCATCATCACGACCACGGTGAACATTCTCACGAGGATTCCAAATTTAAGACCAATGTTCAAAAGAAATTGAAATTTAATTCAAAAGATGATTTGGAAAAGTTTTTGGATTCAAAAAGTATCGTGAGGGCCAAGGGAAATGTAGAGATTGCAGATAAGAAAGTTTTCGTTAGCAAAACTTTGAGTGGATTAGAAATATCAGATTCAATATCTGATAGCGATGATTTTGTAATAATCGAGGTGAATAATGAGTAAAGTTGGAACTTATGATTGCATTATAATGGAAACAACACCCATAACTGATCCGGGATTATTTGAAGATGCGGATTCCTTGGTAGATCATTTCAACGATAAGGATTATGCAAGTATTCCTATGTCTTCTACATTAGAATCAGAAGCTATGGGAGCTGTCGCAGAACTTGGAAAAGTTAGCAAGTACAAATACGATAATGTGGATGATATTGTGATTGATTTTGATTACAATCAAAAACATGTGAAAGCTTTGTTTGAAGCGATCGATAAAATGAAAGACGAAAAGAGAGTTATCGTGGAGGTTGCTGGTCCATTGGTTATATTGGATAACTTGGCAAGCTCTGAGGTAATTTTCAGATCTTTCAGAAAAAAACACGACAAAATCGTCGAGCTTTACGATGAAATCAGAAAAGCTTTGGTTGAATATATCGAAAAATTAGTCGACAGTGGAATAAAATTGATTAGTTTTTCCGATAGTTTGGCTGGTGCTGATATTATTGGCCCGAAACAAATGCAATTGTATGTGGATGAGTTTTTGATGAAGTTTTTGGAAGATATTCAAAATATCGACAAACCATTCAATTTTCACTTATGTCCAAAATCCACGATGGCTTTGATTAGTTTGGACAAGGCAGAGTTCAGACCAATTGAAAAAGACGAAGAACAAAGATACGTTGATTTCTTATTTGAAGGAGAACGCAAGATTTTCGGAGACAGATGTATGAATTTGTCAGATAAGAAATTTATGAAAATTAATGAGATAATAATTAGGAGGTAGTATGAATACACAACAAGAATATTTGGATAAAATGGCAGAAATGGTAGTAGAAATGGAAGACGAAGACATCGCTGAGGTGTGTCAAGAATATATCGACAAGGGATTCGATGCTAAGCAAGGTATCTTCGACGGACTTATCAAAGGTATGCAACAAGCAAGTAAGCTTTTTGATGAAGAAGAATATTTCATCACAGATATTTTGCTTTGCAGTGATGCCATGTATGCTGGTTTGGACGTTTTACAAAAATACGTAGAAATGAACGACGACGATATTCTTGGAGTTGGAGTAATCGGAGTTGTTGAAGGGGATACTCACGATATCGGCAAAAACTTGGTTAAATTGATGATGCAAACTGCAGGATTTAAGATGATCGATTTGGGTCGTGATGTTAAATTGCAAAACTTCATCGATGCAGCAGTTGAAAACGACGCTGATTTGATTTGTATGTCAACTTTGATGACAACTACTATGGACAACATGGGTAAAGTTATCGAAATGTTAAAAGAACAAGGACTTAGAGATAGATTCAAAGTTATGATTGGTGGAGGTCCTATTTCTCAAACATTCGCAGATAAGATTGGCGCAGATTCTTACACTGAAAATGCTGTAGAAGCTGTGGAAGCTGCTAAGAAATTAGTTGGTAAAGATAAGTAGGATAGAGATGATTAACGAAAAAGATAGATTAAAAAATGCGTTAAATCATATTTTCATCGATAGAATTCCTGTGATTTGTCCGGGTGGAATGATGAATATGATATCCAAGGAGCTAATGGAATTGAAAGATATTTACCTTCCGGAAGCTCACTTGGATTCTAGGAAAATGGCTGATTTGGCGAAAGCTATCTACGACGAAAAAATTTTCGAAAATATTGGAGTTCCATTCTGCATGACGATTGAAGCTGAAGATATGGGTTCAGTTGTCGATTTTGGAAATGAAATTTACGAACCACATGTTATCGAATACGCATTCGATAATATCAAAGATTGGGAAAAAATCAAAGATTTCAAGAAAGAAGATTCCCGAAGCGATATCGTGATTGAGGCTATTAAAATCTTGAAGGACGAAGAAAAAAACGCCCCAATTATTGGGAATATCACAGGCCCTGTTAGCACTGCGTCATCAATAATGGATTCTGTAAAATACTACAAGGCTCTTAGAAAAGACCCACAAAGAGTTCACGAATTTATGGATTACGTTACAGATCATTTAATAGAATTTGCCAATAGACAAATAGACGCAGGAGCAGATGTGATCGCAGTTTCAGATCCTTCTGGTACTGGTGAAATTATGGGACCAAAATTTTTCAAAGAATTCACTGTACAATATTTGAATAAGTTTTTGGATGGAATCAAAGACGTTCCAAAAATTGTACACATATGTGGAAGAATGACTCCTGTACTTGATTTGTGCAATGACATTCACTCTGATTGCTTGAGCTTCGATTCAATCGTTTCATTGAAAGATGCAAAGAAAGTTTTGAAGCATCACGTGTTGATGGGCAATGTGTCGACTTATGCGCTTGAATATTCAGACAGCGAAAAAATCGAAAAATTGGCAAAAATATCAGTAAACAACGGATCAAATATTCTATCTCCAGCTTGTGGAATAGGTATGAGATCGCCACTTGAAAATTTGAAATCAATAATAACAGCATCTAAGAATTACGATTATGAAGATAAGAATAAATAATTTAAACAGAACAATTGAATTAGAAGACGACAAAAGCTACAATTTGATGAATGCTTTGCTTGAACATGACGTCTACATCGACAACTCATGCAATGGTAAGCTAACTTGTGGTAAGTGCAAGATTAAAATCATAGAAGGAAATGTCAACGAAATCACTGATACCGAAAAAAGACTTCTTAAAAAAGAAGAAATCGAAAATGGTATTAGGCTTTCTTGTGCAGTTACAATGAGTGGCGATGTCATAGTGGAAACTTTGAGCGAAAACAGCTCCATAGATGTGCTTGACTCAGGAGATATGCCAGAGTTTGAAAAACAATACAGGGACGGCTACGGAATTTGTGTGGACATCGGTACTACAACTGTGTGCATGAACTTAGTAGATTTGAAAACTGGAGATATCATTGCGAAAAACTCTGCACTTAATGCGCAAACAAAGTACGGCCTGGATGTGCTTACGAGAATTACGTTTGAGTTTGAAAATGAAAATGCAGCGAAAATTCTTCAACACAGCATTGTAAGTTCTATGAATAAATTGATAGACAAGATGATTGTCGAATCAAAAATCGACAGAAAAGATATCAAAGAAGTGGACATTGCGGCTAACACTACAATGGTTCACATGCTTTTGGGAGTGGATGCAAGAAGCTTGGGGAAATTCCCTTACAAACCAGTTTTCACTGAAGCAAAGAGTGTGATGTGCGAAGATATTGGACTGAATTTGGACGCAAAGTTGTACACTTTGCCAAATGTTTCAGCGTATATCGGAGCAGACATAGTTGCTGGTGCTTATGTTACAGATATGAGAAACAGGGAAAACACACTGTTTATTGATATCGGTACAAACGGCGAAATAGTTTTGAAGACTAATGACAAATTGTATTGTTGTTCTTGTGCAGCTGGTCCTGCACTTGAAGGTATGAATATAAAATGTGGAATGAGAGCAGAACAAGGAGCTATTGAAGATGTTGTAATCGACGGGTCAGATGTCAAATTACAAACAATCGGCGACAAACCTCCAAAAGGAATTTGTGGTAGTGGTATTCTTTCTGTAATCAGCGAAATTGTTAGAAATAAAATCGTCAACAAAAGAGGAAGAATAATCGATCCAAACTCTGTCGATGATTTTAGAAAAGATTTGGTAAGAATTGTAGATGATAAAAGAGAGTTCATGATGACTGATGAACTTGTTATCACGCAATCTGACATCAGACAAGTACAACTTGCAAAAGGAGCGATACTTTCTGGTTTTATAAAACTTTTGGATGAAGAGGGATTGGATATTTCTGATTTGAACGAATGTATTGTCGCAGGTCAATTCGGAAGTCATTTGAAACCATCATCAATCGTAGGTGTGGGAATTCTGCCTTACGAAATTGAATCCAAAATAAGTTATGTAGGTAATTCATCTTTAATAGGAGCGTACATGTGTTTAATGAATGATAAAATAAAAGAAGAAATGTCCACTCTTGCTGAAGATATGAATTATATAGAATTATCAATGACAAAGGACTATGAAAAAATATTCGCTAAGGCGATGGAATTTCCAAAGGAGAGATGATTATGAAGAAAAAATTATTGGTATTGATGATGCTTGTGTTCTCATTGACAGCTTGTAACGCTGACAAAGATAAGGCCCAAGAACCACAAAAAACAGAACAAACACAAGAACAAGCAAAAACAGACGAAAACAAAACAGAAGAAAAAGCATCTGAGAGTGAAGCTACTAAGGTTTCAATCGTTGTAATGGATGAAGTTAACAACAAAGAAATCTTAAAAGAAGATGCAGAAATCAAAAAAGATGAAAACTTGCAATCTTACCTTGAAAAAAATCACAAAGCAGTTTTTGAAAAAGGTATGATGACTGAATTGGAAGGCGTAAAACAAGATCCAGCTAAGAAACAATACTGGATGTACTATGTTAACGACAAGATGGCAGAAGTAGGAATCGGCGATTACAAAGTTAACGAAAACGACAAGATAGAATTCAAATTTCAAGAAATGAAATAATGAAGACTAGTGATTTGACTAGAATTGCAATATTATCAGCAGTATGCATCCTGACAAGAATATATTTGAATATAATTCCGAATGTAAAAATCTTGTCGGATGTCATACTGATACTTGCAATTGAAAAAAACCTAAAAGAGTCACTATTTGTAAATGCAGTCACGATGGTAGTCACAAGTTTTGTGCTTGGGTTTGGAATATGGGTTTTGTTCCAAGTGGTAGACTTTTTCATCTTGGCTGTATTTAACTATGCAATTTTTAATGTTTTTAAATTGAAAAAAACATTGGTAACGAAAACTATCGCATTATCTGTGTCGGGATTTTTGTATGGACTTATAATCACGTTGATGGAATGCATGACTGTCATGGGAATGAATGTATTCATTGCAAGATACATGACATCAATTCCTTTCGACATTAACCACATGATTGGAAATGCGGTTATATACATTTTTCTGATATACAAGTTGGAAGATTATATTACCGGCAAGAAAAAAATCATGAACTAAAAATGCGATAAAAATTTATTAAATTTAAAATTATATACAAGATTAAATCTATATGATATAATTAAATCACTTTAATAATGGAGGGATGAATTATGAATTTAAGAAAAAAATTAGTAGCTGGATTTTTATGTCTAGCAATAGTAGGATTAGCTGGCTGTTCACAAAAAGCAGACGATAAAAAAGAAGAAACAAAAAATACTCAAACAACTGAACAAGCTAAAGATGATTCTAAGAAGGAAGAAAACAAAGAAGAAAAGAAAGCAGATGACGAAGTAAATGGCGTTTCTTTGAAAAACCCAATCAAAGTTGACAAAGAAGCTAAGAAAATTACAGTTTTATCTTCTGTAAATGGTAAATATTTTACAGAAGCAACAAGACACGCATCTGTAAACACTGACGGAAGTAACGGAGCAAAATCAGTTCTTACTGCTTATGCTACTCCAGAAGAATTCTACAATGCATTAATCGAAATCGGTGCAAAACCTGGTGAAAATATGAACCCAGACAACGCTACAACAACTCACGTTGAAGGATCAAAAATTGGCGCTACTGTAACTTGGGAAGGCGCTGGAAAAGATTATGATATCAACGAAGTAATCAAAGATAGCAATGGAAAGAAAATTGATTTTAGATTTGGTGGCAACTTAGAAAGAGCAAAAACTAAGAAAACAGGTTGCTTAACTTGCTTGGATTCTTGTCCAGTAGGAATTATTTCTAACACAACATACACTTATGGTGCTGTAGAAAAGAGAAACGAAGTTAAATTTACTGGTAATCCAGACGTTCTTCCAGAAGATGGAACTTATGTAGCAGTAACTTACACTCTTGAAGATTAATAGAGGTATCAAGTGAAAAAGTTAAGGGCGATATTTTATTATTTAACTACGGGCGTAGCCATCGGGGTTTTATGTTGTCTACTATTATTATTCAACGTAAACTACGAAATGATGGTTAGTCAGCAGCTAGTAATGTTTATCTTTACGGCTTTTGGACTGATACTAGGAATTGCTTATACAAATATCAACAGATATGTATTCTTCGCTTTGGAAGCAGCGATATTCTTAATTGCACTTATAGGTGGGAAAACTCAAAGTCTTATCTACATTGTAAAAGAATTTGTGATGTATCATGGACCGGTTAAGAATATTTTTATTCCTACAATTATAGTTGTCGTTGTGATTAACTTAATCAACCTTTATATAGTTCTTACTCAAAAGAAATACCAAAAATTCTACACTAGAGAAGAACGTAAAGCAATGAAGGAAGAAGAAGTTAAACTTAGCGATTTAAGAGAAGAAAAAACACCAGAAGAAATAGCAGAACTTAAACACAAGAGAAAAATCCAAAGAATTATCGCTTTAATTATTCTTGGAGTGTTGTTGGGATTATATTTCTTCGTACCATCAATCAAAGCAAAAACTAATGAGGCTTTCTCTACGATTTCAAAATTAGACACTGATGTAGTAGTAGCATATTTGAGATCTTACGGAAAACAAGCAGCAGTCGTATCATTTGTTTTAATGATATTACAATCAATCGCGGCCCCTATCCCAGCATTCTTGATTACTTTATCAAATGCTGCAATATTTGGATGGGTTAAGGGAGCTATGCTTTCTTGGTCATCAGCGATGGCAGGAGCTGCACTTTGCTTCTTCTTAGCCAGAGCTTTGGGAAGAGATGCTGTTGAAAGACTTACAAGCAAAGGTGCGATGGAAAGTGTTGACGTATTCTTCGAAAGATATGGAAAATATGCAATTTTAATTTGTAGACTTTTACCATTCGTTTCATTCGACTTTGTAAGTTATGGAGCAGGTCTTACTAACATGGGATTCTGGCCATTCTTCATCGCGACTGGAATTGGTCAATTACCGGCAACAATTGTTTATTCATATGTTGGAGGAACATTGACTGGTGGAGCGCAAAAACTTTTCTTGGGACTTTTGACATTGTTCGCATTATCAATCATGATTGGTATAGCTAAGAAAGTTTACAACGATAAACAAAAGAAAAAAGGCGGAAAAGTAGTAGAATAAAATTACAATCATAGGTCATTGATTTGGCCTATGATTTTTTTTGCGAAATTTTATTCTGATAATAAAAATTCTACACTTTATTTTGATAATGGAATAAATAAATTTGACAATAAAACTTTTTAGAATTAAAATTTAATTATGAAATCATTTTCTATAACGATATAGAAATACATAGGAGGATATTTTGAATAAGAAATTTAAGGACGTCATTATCGTAGGATTTGCATTGTTTGCAATATTCTTTGGCGCAGGAAATCTGATTTTTCCACCTTATTTGGGTGTGCTTTCGGGAACTGAGTACAAAAAGGCAATGCTGGGATTTTTATTGACAGACCCTGTACTACCGATACTTGGGGTAATTATCACAGCTAAACTTGGTGGAGGAGCAGAAGATCTCGGAAAAAGAGTTGGGAACAAATTTGCTAAGATTATTGGAACCGTTACCATATTGACCATTGGACCGCTTTTTGCAATTCCTAGAACTGCAGCGACAACTCACGAAGTTTTTGTTTCGAAAGTTTTTCCAGGAACTCCAGAATGGGTAACTGCGTTAATATTTTTCGCATTGACTGCGATTTTTGTGTTTAATGAAACGGGAGTTATCGACAAAATCGGTAAATATTTGACGCCGGGATTGGTAATTATTTTATTAGTTATTATCGGAAAATGCATAGTAGATCCTATTGGTGTTATGAATATCGCTACAGAAAATCAAATATTCTTGAAGGGATTTGCTGAAGGATATCAAACTATGGATGCTCTTGGAGCAGCACTTATGACGGGGATAGTCGTTTCGGATTTAAAGAGAAAAGGATATGTCAACGACGAAGAAAGACTAAAGCTTGTCAAATGGGTTGGACTTGTGGCATTTGTTTTATTGGCGATAATTTACGGTGGATTGATATATGTTGGAGCGACTGCATCCAAGATTTACACTGTTCAAAACACAAGAGTGGACATACTACTTGGAACTGTGCAAAATATTTTAGGTTCGGCCGGTAAAATTGCGATAGGAATTGCAGTGTCATTGGCATGTTTGACTACATCGGTTGGGCTAAGTGCGATTGCTGGAGATTTCTTCTCAAATATCACTAAAGACAAATTGGGTTACAAGCCAATTGTTTTGGCAACAGTTGTGATTTCTGGTGTGCTTTCACTTGTTGGAGTTGAAGCGCTTATTAAAGCAGCAGTTCCAATTCTATCGACAGTTTATCCTATAATTATGGTACTTATATTTTTGGGAATTTTTGAAAAACATATAAAATACGATTTGATATACACAGGGGCAGTACTTGCGACATTTGTAGTGAGTTTCGTGGAAGTTTTAAATCAAAATTTCAAAATTTTACAAGGTTTTACAGATGTAATCAAAACTCTTCCTCTAAGTTCTGTTGGATTTGAATGGTTGCTACCGGCTATCGTTACAGGAGCAGTGTTCGGAATGATTGCGTATATCCAAGATAAAAAGAAATTAGCATAGACTATAAAAAATCGGCATAAAGTTGTTCTTTGTGCTGATTTTTTTGGACAAATTTGCAGAATTTAGAGATTTTATAATTAATTTTGCGATTTGTTTACAAACTTTTTACACATTAATGATATAATATAGATAGAAATAAAATTTATGGAGGATCTTATGGGAAACCTTATAGAGGTCAGAGGTCTTGTGAAAAAATACAAGGAACTCACTGCGGTCGATAATTTGGATTTGGACGTGAAAAAAGGAGAAATTCTAGGACTGCTTGGTCCAAACGGTAGTGGTAAATCCACGACTATCAATTGCATATTGTCGCTTTTAAAAAAAGATTCTGGAAGTGTGAAAATTTTCGGAAAAGAAATGTCTGCTGATGCTTATGATATCAAAAAAAGAATCGGCGTGGTGTTTCAAGATGTGGCAGTGTATGATGAGTTGACTGTTTACGAAAACATCGACTATTTCTGCGGATTATACATACAAGACAAATCTGAGAGAAGTAAGCTTGTGAAAAGAGCGTTGGATTTGGTGAGCCTGAATGATTTTGTAAAGTTTAAGCCGAAAAAATTATCGGGAGGTTTACTAAGAAGACTGAACATAGCATGTGGAATTGCACATAAACCAGAGATAATTATCCTAGATGAGCCGACTGTTGCTGTCGATCCACAATCTAGAAATAGCATTTTGGAAGGAATAAAAAAATTAAATGAAGATGGTTCGACGATAATTTACACATCACATTATATGGACGAAGTGGATTTCTTATGTGACGACATCGTGATTATTGACAAGGGCAAAGTCATCGCAAAAGGTTCATCGGAACAACTCAAGAACATGATAGAAATGAATGAGAAGATAAGCTTCACAGCGAAAGAATTAAACGAAGATGTCATAACTCAAATCAAATCTCTTCCACATTTGATGAGTTTTGAAAACAAGGACGAAAATGTTAAGCTGAATTTTTCACATGGAGATGGATATTTGATGAAACTAATCAAACTTTTGGACGAAAAAAACATTCAGTACAGTTCTTTGAATGTCGAAAAGCCAAGTCTTAACGATGTTTTCTTGGAATTGACGGGCAAAGATTTGAGGGATTGATATGTTTCTACATTCATTTAAAAATACTTTTAAGCTACTTTTGAGACAAAAAGCGATGCTTTTTTGGGCGTTGTTGTTTCCGATTGTTCTGGGAATTTTCTTCAAACTCGCATTTGGAAATATCAATGAAAACAGCAAATTCAAAACCATTGATGTAGCTGTTAATGAAACTCTTATGCAAGATGACAATTTCAAAAACTTCATGAATGAGATGGAGGATGAGAAATATTTCAAGGTTGTGGAATCAAAAAACGAAGATATATTGAATACTAACGAAGATGTAAAAGCTTACATTGATTCATTAGACAAAATCTACACGAAAAAATCTGGGATTTCTGAGACAATCGTCGAAACTATCATGAATTCATATTCTCAAAAAGTATCCATGATAACTAAGATTATGCAGAAAAACCCTACGGCTGATATCGGAAAAATCTTAAATGTAGACGATCACATCAAAGACATTTCAAGAAAAAACATGGATCCTGTGAATGTGTTTTTCTATACGCTTTTGGGGATGACGACGATTTACGGATATATGTGGGGGCTTTTCGTTAGCTTCCAATACGAAGCGAACTTGTCTACAAATGCGAAGCGTAACGCAGTTTCTCCAACCAAAAAAAGCGTCATGCTTTCTGCATCAGTGCTAGTAAGCTGGATAATCAATTTTGCAATCACAGTTTTATTTATTGCGTATTTAAAATACGCACTTGGAGTTGGATTTGGAGATAGGATAGGTGCGCTGATTGGACTTGCAAGTATTTCATCTCTTTGTGGAGTTGCGTTTGGAATATTAATTGGAGTGTCCAACAAAGCAAGTCTTGATACAAAAATCGGAATGGGAATTGCAATAACTATGTTGATGTCTTTCTTGGCGGGAATGATGGTTCCAGAAATAAAAGTAATCATCGCCGAAAAGCTTCCAGTTATCAATAAAATAAATCCTGTTGCAGTAGTTACAGATGCGATGTATTCGTTGTATTATTACGATTCAATGACACGATTTAACAAAGACGTTATTAATCTTTTGATAATTACGGTTGTATTTGTTGTAGCGTCACTATTTTTCATGAGAGGTAAAGAGTATGAGAGTCTTTAAAAATTATTTTAAAATCGCATGGGCACACAAAACTCCTATACTTTTGTACACGATAATTTTCTTCGTGTTGATGAGCTTTGCTACGAAGAACACTACTCAAACTTCTTACAAACCAGTTGATGTAAATATTTATGTGCAAGATAAAGCAAACACAAAACTGTCCAAATCTCTGTACGATTATTTGGACAAGAACGCCAAGATAAAAACAATGGATGAAAAAATCGTAGATGACAAACTTTTCTACGATATTATCAACGCGGCTGTAATTATCCCGGAAGATTTCGATAAAACGAGGGAAGTTTTGTACAAAGTCGCTCCGAATAATGCTTATGCGATGGATATCAAAGAAAAGATCAATATTTATCTAAGCCAAGTTAGTTCCTATGAAAAAAGTGGATTTACTGAAAATGAGGCTATAAAAAACGCAAATGATGATTTGGATAAAAAAATTGATGTTAGCATTAAAGAGGGAAGTGTAAATTCCAAAAAAGATAAATCCAAATTCTACTTTAACTTTTTAAACTACCTGCTACTTGCACAAGTGATATTAGTCGTTTCGAACATCGCTTTGGTTTACAAAAAACAACCAATTCTTATGAGAAACAACGTGTCACCATGTCCAAGAACTAGGATTAATATGGAGTTGATGCTTGGTCACATCGTCACAGGACTTGTGTTTTGGTTAATATACATGATACTATTCTGCGTTTTGTACAAATACGATTTTACGAAGACTCACATCAATCTTATGATGCTTAATTCGTTTGTATTTACGATATCTGTGGTGTCGATGGCAGTGATGATATCAAGTGTAATCAAAAATTCTAACACAGTTCAAGGAGTAATGAACATCGTCTCACTCGGATCGTCGTTTTTGTGTGGAGCATTTGTTCCGCAAGAATTACTAGGGAAAACCGCTTTGACTATAGGTAGAATTTTCCCAGGATTTTACTACATTAGTAACAACGAAATTTTAGAAGAATTTCCAGAAATCTCGAAAATTCTTCCTAATCTTTTGATAATATTGGGATTTAGCGTGGTGTTTATCGTGATTTCTGTTTTGGCAAAGCCAAAGGGCAATGATAATATCAACAAATAAAAATAAGGCTATGAGTTGTGTGCTCATAGCCTTTACTTTTGAGAAAAATTATTTTGTAATTAAATATACTAGTACTGATGCGATTGTAGTTGTCAAACCTACGGCTGCTTCGTAAGGAATGATTTTTAATCTGTCAGCGATAGACATTTTGACAGATCCACCAGTTGCGTGGAAGAATGATCCGTGAGGAAGTGAGTCGATAACTGTAGCACCTGCATGAACCATAGCACCAGCATTTAGTGCAGTTACATTTGCATCGATCAATGATTTGGCGAATGTTTGTGAAGCTATTGTACTTCCTGCAGTTGTACTTGCTGTTGCACCACCCATTAAAATACCTGCTACTGGAGCAAGAATGAATGCTGGTAAATTAAATGCAGTAATCAAATTAATCATATCTGTTTGTAGTGTTGAATTTTTGATGATTCCTGCGATTGTTCCCGTACCGATTAAAAGCGCACAAACTCCGATTATTTTTGAGAAACCGTAGTTGACATATTCTTTGGTATTCTTAGTTTCTTTTGTAGCCAATAAGCACACGAATCCTCCCAATGGAAGTGCAATCAACGGGTCGATTGTGATTTTCGCGATTGGTCTAAGTGCCAATAAAACAATTACAGTAACAGGCCCTATAATTGATGCGAAGAAACTTGGCAAGTTTGTTCTTTCAGAAGCTTCCAAATCACTTGAATCTATTACATCAGTTTTCTTTTTTGCTAATGCCATTGCGATAATAATCGTAACGATTAATGCACAAATTGCTGGAATTATGTTCACATACATCAATGATGTAAGATTTAGTTTGAAGCCTTCAGCAGTTGCAATAGTGTTTGGGTTAGGGCTGATTACGTTACCCGCTTTTCCTCCACCAATCATAGCCAATAAAATGCTTGATTTGGAAAGATTTGTTTTCTTACCAACAGCAAGTGCGATTGGCGCACAAGTGATAACTGAAATGTCGATGAAAACTCCGACAGCACAGATAATCATCGTAGAAATCGCGATAGCAATCAAAGCTTTTTGTTCGCCTAATTTTTTGATAATCGTGTCGGCGATTTTTTCTGCGGCGCCCGTTTTAACCAAACAGCCTGCCAAAATACCACTTGTCATAATTCTTAGAACTGAACTCATCATTGATTCAGAACCTTTTACCATAGCAGACACTGTTCCCACAAGTCCGCCTCCACCGATAAGTCCACCAACCAAAGCCCCTATGATAAGTGCGTAAGTTGCGTGGAAGTTTTTGATGATTAGAAAAATTGATAACGCTAAGCCGATCAATGCTCCAATCGTTGAAAATGTTACGTTGTCCATACTACCTCCATAAATTTATTAATTTCATTACTTGGTCAACACTTCTGTACAAGTTTTCTTCTGAAACTTTTTTGTCCATAGCTTCGTTTGTGCTCATACATTTATTTAAAATAGGGAAGAATGCATCGATTCCTCTATCGTTAACAGAGACTGCATCGTTATCGCAAACGCCACAAAAAGCGATGACTTTTTTATTGTATTTTTTCGCTGCATTTGCAATTCCTACTGGAGTTTTTCCCATAGATGTTTGGAAATCCATCTTGCCTTCACCGGTGATAATCAAATCGGAATTTTTGATTAATTCATCTGCGCCAAGCATTTCTAGAATTATTTCAATTCCTGGTTTCAATTCTGCATTCAAATAATTTTTAAAAGCGTAACCCAAACCACCAGCAGCACCAGCTCCTTCAATCGTATCATTTGCATCTGGAATAACTTTTTTTGTAACTTCGTGATATTTGCCCAAAAGTTTATCCAATTCTTCAACTTGTTTTGGAGTTGCACCTTTTTGTGGGGAAAATACTCTTGCCGAACCGCGTTCTCCACACAATGGATTGTCCACATCACAAGCTATTTGGAATGTACATTCTTTAAGCCTTACATCGAAATTATCCAAATCAATTGTTTCCAAATCTATAATTCCTATTGGACCGTTTGAGATTTCGATTCCGTCTTCGTCAAAAAATCGTGCTCCCAAACTTCGAAGCATTCCCATGCCACCATCTGTAGTTGCAGAACCGCCGATTCCAATGATAAATTCTCGGATATTTTTATCCAAAGCGTCCTTTATCATATCTCCAACTCCAAATGTCGTAGCATTCATCGGATCCAAATTGTCTTTTATAAGCGTAAGTCCGCTGGATTCACTCATTTCCATAATCGCAAGTTTATCATCTACGATTAAATATCTAGCTATGTGATGTTCCATCAAAGGATTATGTACATCGACCTCAACTATTCTAGCGTTTTTAATATCCTTTAATGAATCAATAGTTCCTTCTCCACCATCAGCAACAGGTTTTACTATTACCTTGTTTGAAGGATCTTGTTCACAAGCTTTTTTGATGATTTCTCCTGCCTCCAAAGAACTCAAACTTCCTTTAAAAGAGTCTATCAATACTAATATATTCATAACAACCTCCTACCTCAATTTTATAACAAACGATTGCACAAATGTATGTTTTATGTAATAATAATGTTAAATGAACAAATAAATTTATTATTATGGAGAACAAATGAGAATTTCTGATCACACTGCAAAAATGATTGTCGAAAAATTAAAAGATGTAATTGATTACGATTTGAACTTTTTCGACCAAGAAGGATATATTATTTATTCTACAAATTCAAATAGAATTGGCACTTATCACGAAGCTGCGAAGGAATGCGTAAAGCAAAACAAAACGATTTTTGTTGATAATGAGAAAGAATACGTCGGAGCAAAGAAGGGAATCAACATTCCCGTTACAATCGACGGAGAAATCATCGCCGTTATCGGAATCACTGGAAACAAAGACGAAGTTATGAAATACGGTAACATCATCAAAAAAATGACCGAAATACTAGTCAAAGAACAACTCGTTGAGAAGAACAAACTAAAGAAAAAGGACATGAACAAGTATTTGTTTGAAAGTTTGATAAATGAGTTGGACGATTACGGATTGTACAGATATTTGGAAAGTGAAGACGAAAAATACGTTATCGTTGGAAAAAATTCCGAAAGCAGATTTTTGTTGAAAGATTCCGATCAAATTTATAAAATATTGGAGAACAATCTGTCTAATAATTTCGTATACAGCGTTTTTTACGGAGAAATTGTAATTCTTGCCAACAATGTAGACAAGATTATCATCAAGAAAAAGCTGGATAAAATTAGAAACCAAATTCACGATGCTATCGATAGTAGGGTGTATTTTGGTATTAGCGGTTCATTCAAAATGATTAACCAATTTAAGAAAAATTACGACAATTGCATGGTTGCATTGGATTGGTTAGATAATTTGCAAAGAAAAGACTGCGTTGTTGATTATTCCACGTTGGATTTGGGAATTTTGCTTGGAAGTATCAAAAAAGATAGAATCAAAAAGTTCAAAGAAGTCGTATTGAAAGATATTTCCGACGAAGATTACAATATTTACAAAGATTTGATAAAAATTTATGCGACAAATAATCAAAGCATAACAAAATGTGCGGAGGATTTGTTCGTACACAAAAACACCGTTCAGTACAGACTGAATAAACTCAGGGATATTACAGGACTTGACCCTAGAAATGTAGAAGATTTTATCAGGTTGTATTTGGCTTTTATATTGAATTAGAAAATGTAGTAAAAAGTATAAAACAGTAGAAAACTCTCATGTTTAGAACATCATACGGAAAAAATTGATATAATTTCAAATCGAAAAAATCCGTCAAAAATCGCACCGCGTAAGCGTTAGCGTGCTTGCGATTTTAGGATTTTGAGATTTAGAAATTAACAATTTTTGTAGTCTAGATGTTCGTGCATGAGAGTTTTGCTGCTTGTTTTTCCATTTTAGCCTGATGGGTTCCTACTCTACGAATAATTTTCCAACAACTAAGTTGAATATATAACTCCTCTTTTAACTTGGTCGTAGTTGGCTGTGATTTCTGCTGAAATCAAAATTATTTGCGAGGATAAATTAATCCACACAAAAAGTGCAAACACGCCGACCAATGGACCGTATGTCAATGACATATTCGAAATGTTGGAAACGTAGAACGAATACAACACTGTAATCAAAAGCCATCCGATAGTTGCGATTGTTCCTCCTAGCATTGCCGATTTCCATTTGATGCTTCTTGTAGAATCAAAATCAGGTGCGAATTTGTATAGCAATGTGAACCCAAAAATCATGGACACGATAGGAATTAAATATCTGAAAAATTGTGCGAAGTATGGTATTCGTATTTTCATATATTGCTCAATTAGATTTAAAATCAATCCACCAAATGCGATGAACACTAATGTCACAATCAACAATAAAAGCAACACCACTGTGAAGAGAATGCTTTTGAGTTGGGTTTTCAAAAATCCGTTTTCACTTCTCACATCAAATGCTTTGTTCATAGCTTTGATTAAAGATTTCAAAGCTTTGGAACTTGACCACAATGCCACCAACAACGAGATGGAAAGTACAGATGAAGATCTATTACTTATAATCGTGTTGATTAATGTCATTAGTATATTTCTCGTTTCAGAGGGAATTACTTCCATCCATTTGAAAATCAAGTCAATTTTACTTGCAGCAACCATCAACACAATATTTAATAAAACTATTAGAAATGGCACCAAGCTCATTATAAAATGATAAGTAGTCTGTGCACTCAATAATGGGATTTGGTCTTCTTTTATTGATTGTAATAATTTTTTGAAGAACAAATTCTTTTTTTCTTTTTTCTGTTTTTTCATCGTTTACCTCAAATATTCATCAAACCAATCGCATATTTCTTTTAATCTTCGGATTCTGTTTTTAGGTTTTCCAGAACGTGAAAGCTCATGGTTTTCTCCATAAAACATCACAAATCGACTTTGCGTGTTGTTAAGTTTTAAAGCTTGGAACATTTGCATTCCTTCAGACACTGGACATCTATAATCTTTTGTAGAATGGATAAAAAGTGTCGGAGTATGGGCATTTTTTGCGTATTTTAGTGGAGATTTGTCCCACAATTTATCATAATCATTTAGCACTGTTTCAGTGTGGTTTTGATCTGTCCCAAAATAATAGCCAATATCTGAGATCAAACTGAAAGAAATCCAATTTGAAATCGAACGTTGACTTACAAAACAATCAAACCTGTCAGTGTGAGTCATCATCCAATTTGCCATGAATCCTCCGTAAGATCCACCAGTGTAGCCCAATTTGTCGATAGGGTATTTGTCCATAACGATGTCTGTGAACTTCATCAAATCAGAATAATCCACATCGCCGTATTTTCCTCTTATATCCATGAATTCATTTCCATATCCGTCACTTCCGCGTGGATTTGTGTAGAAGACAAAATATCCTTTTGCAGACAATAATTCCATTTCGTGAAACAAAACTTCGCCGAAAACAGTTTTCGGACCGCCGTGTACGGACAAAACGCCCGGATATTTTTTGTTTTCGTCGTAATCTTTTGGATAAATCACCCAGCCTGTGAATGAATTTCCTTCATTTTCGAATGTAAACTTGTCTTTTTTGCTTATGTGATATTCGTCATTGTTCAAATGAGTTAGTTGTTCTCCGTTTAATTTGTAGACTTCTTGTCCGTGATTTTCAGTTATCAAAACGTAATACACATCATCATCGTTTTTCGCAGAAATCATATTGATAGAATTATTTGTGGATAAAATCTTATCGAATTTGTAATTCTTATCCATTCTCAAAATCGCACTTCCATATCCTTCCAAAATCACAAAATACATGTAGTCGTCTGTTTTTTCGATTTGACTACCAGAAGAATATTTCAAATCACAACCTATGGAATTGTACAAGCAGTAGTGCTCTTCGTTTAACATTATAGCTTTATTATCCACAACTTTGTAGATTTCACAGTCTTGATTGAGTCCGTGTTCTTTTCCATCTGTGGCAAGAATTACGATATCGTCGTTGAAATATTTCGCAGACATTATCATAAAATCTTGTAAAATCACAGACTCTTTTCCGGATTTCAAATCGTATTCAACTAATTCATCTTCGATTTTCATAACATTTTCGTAAGAATTTCTCACGAAAACAAGTTTTGATTTGTCATCATTGATATCAACAGATGAAATATTCGAAAATTCGTCTGTTAGAATATCCATTTTGTCAATGCTTGGAAAATATCTTGCAAGTCTAGTTCTTTTTTTGTCGGTAAATCCAACTGCATTTTCAAAATAGGGAAGTTCTGTAAAAACTTCGACATCTTCGTTTTTTTCTTCTTCTGTGATTTTATTCATCTCATGATGTCTGTCGAATTCGTATTTTACGATGAAAGAATCTTCCAATTCGAAAAGAATTTCAGCGTTTTTTAAATCGATGTCGAATTCATTTACAGCTTCTCCACCATTAGTAGGAAGTCTGTAAAAAGATGATGTGTCAGAATCTTCTTCTTTTTCAGAATTTCTAACAATCAATAAATCTCCATCACTCAATTCAAAAAATGAAGAGTCCTTGTTGGAACTTGTGAAGTTTTTATTGTCTCCGATTTTGTGAATATTTGAATCGTATTTGTTCTCTTTTATATTAGCTGTGGTAGTAACACAGAAAATATCGTCTGAATTTTTTAAAGCTTTTAACTTTGAAATAAATGTAAAGTCTTTAAATGAATCGTAATCGAAATATTTCATATAATTCTCCTTCATTTATATATTAAGATAATTATAACATAATCGACTGCTACGATATACTTTAGGAAAAGTAATACATTGAAAATTAATTGAATTTTAATGTAAGTATTTTGAAAGTTCGATTATATTTATTAACTGAGTGTTAAATAAATTTAGTGAAAATACATTTCAAATAGGTTATACAAATCTTTTCCACATAAATTGATGATAATTTGTGCAAAAAATTTGGCTTATTTTGAGATATCCACAAAGTTATCCACATTATCCACATTTATCCACAAAAACTTACCAACAATTTGGGATAATTTTTCGTGAATATTTTTTGAATATCATTTGAATAATTTATAGTTTTTTTATGGTATTATATATGAGAGGTGAAAACGGATGAAATTGGATGAAGATTTTTCAGATATAAAACAAAGAATTTTGATAAATTTAAAGACGAGAAACCTGTATTTTAAGACGTTTAGTGAGTGCGAAAAACTTTTAGATATTGATTTGATGCAGTTGCAAAAAAATAACGCGATTCCTACAGAAGACTTGTACAAATCAGAACTTCGAAAGGTCAACAACTACATCGAGGATTTTTCAAATGTAAACATAGTGAATAAATTAATGGAGCTTGTGTATTACTTTTTGTTGATAACTTCGGTGGGACTTGTTACCAATCTAATTAGAAATTTCTTGGGATTGGAATTTAAACAAATTTCAGTATCAGCAGTTATACTTTATTTGACGATGTTTGCTGCTGTAATTGCAACTCCGATTATAATTTCCAGAAAAGAAAAGAGATTTCACGACAATAAATTCAGATACATTTTGATTGCAATATCCGCGATTGGAATTGTTTTGTTTTCATATTTTTCGATTTTTTCGGGGCCAGTGAAGCAAAATTTGTTCACTCTCAATATTTTTATTTACATTTTAATATTAGTAGGATTTTTCGCAATTACAATATTAATGAAGAAATTATCCGCAAAATAAATTGACCGCCATTTTGAAATCAAATTTCATCGTGGCGGTTTGTTTTTAAAAAAAATAATGTGCTATAATTGTTGTATTGATTAATTTTAAAGAAAGGAAAGAAGCATGAAAAGAAATCTTAATCTGATAAAAAGGGTTATGCCTTATTTTAAAAAGTACAAATTCATTTTGATGTTTGATTTGTTCTGCGCGGCGCTTACGACACTTACAGATATGGTGTTGCCGATGATTTTGAGAAGACTGACAAATGCAGGGCTTGGAACATATACTTTGACACGAGAAATGATTTTCAGAATGGCAGGTCTTCTTTTGGTTATGAAGATAATTGATTTGTTGGCGGGATTCTACATGACAAAAACAGGTCACATAATGGGAGCGAAGATTGAAACAGACATGAGATACGATGTCTTCCAACATTTGCAAAAACTTTCCGATTCGTATTTTAATGAAACAAAAGTCGGACAAATTATGGCAAGAATCACATCGGATTTGTTCGATATTACAGAGTTTTCACATCACTGCCCAGAAGAATATTTCATTGGACTTATCAAGATAATAGTTTCATTTGCAATTTTAGTTAGATTGAACACATTGTTGACAGTGATTTTATTCTTATCAATTCCACTTATGATTGTGTTTGCATCCAAATACAACAGAAGAATGAGAAAAGGGTTCAAAGAACAAAAACGTCATATCGGAGTGTTGAATGCAGACATCGAGGACAGCTTGCTTGGAGTTAAAGTTGTAAAATCATTCGCAAATGAAGATGTAGAAATCGAAAAATTCCAAAAAGGAAATAAAAAATTCTTGGATATAAAATCAGAAACTTACGCATCAATGGCTGGATTTAACACGATCACAAAAGCTTTTGATGGAATAATGTATATTATCGTGGTTTTATTCGGAGGACTTTTCCTAGTCGAAGGAAAGATGAGTAGCGGGGACATCGTGGCGTTTATCCTATACGTTCAAACGCTACTTACAACAGTCAGAAGAATCGTAGAATTTACGGAACAATTCCAACGTGGAATGACTGGTATCGAAAGATTTACAGAAATCATGGATCAAGATATCGAAATTTTCGACGACGAAGACGCTGTGGATTTGGAAAATGTCAAAGGCAAGATCGAAATCAAAGATGTAAGCTTCAAATACAATAATAACAGCGAAAATGTGTTGAACAATATTTCATTTACGATAAATCCTGGACAAAAAGTTGCATTGGTTGGACCTTCTGGTGGAGGAAAAACGACGTTGTGCAATTTGATTCCAAGGTTTTACGATGTAGAAGACGGAGAAATTTTAGTGGAAGGAATTGACGTTCGCAAAATCAAACTTCAATCACTTCGTTCAAACATCGGAATGGTGCAACAAGATGTGTATTTGTTCAGTGGAACTGTCAGAGAAAATATTTTGTACGGAAAACCAGATGCGACAGAACAAGAAGTAATAGATGCAGCAAAAGCAGCGGGAGCGTACGATTTTATAATGAACTTGGAAAACGGATTTGACACTTATGTTGGAGAACGTGGAGTAATGTTATCAGGCGGTCAAAAACAAAGAATTTCAATCGCGAGAGTTTTCTTGAAAAATCCACCGATTTTGATATTAGACGAAGCGACATCAGCACTTGATAATAAGAGCGAATTTATCGTGCAAGAATCGTTGGAAAACTTGGCAAAAGGAAGAAGTTCACTTACAATTGCCCACAGACTTACAACAGTTCAAAACGCAGATTTGATTTTGGTGTTGACTGAAGACGGAATAATCGAACGAGGAACGCACCAAGAATTGATGGAACAAAAAGGATATTATTATAATTTGTACACACAAGGTGGCAGATTATTGGTGTAAATAGGGAAGATATCAACTGCAATGCAGTTGGTATTTTTTGTTTGTAGATTGATTTAATTATTTTAATGATATAATTAAATTAGATATATACAAGGAGATAACAATGGAAATCAACGATAATATTTTATTTGTAAATTCTATAATTGATGATGCAATTAGGAAAAATTCCAGCGACATTCATATCGAACCATTCGAAGAAAATGTCAGGATTAGATTCAGAATCAATGGGAGTTTGGTGGAATACAAAACTGTGGACAAGAGTATGCATTCGAAAATAATTACTAGAATTAAAATAATGAGTGAGCTTGATATCGCAGAAAAGAGACTTCCACAAGACGGAAGAATTACATATACTTACGAAAATTCCAAGATTGATCTTAGAATTAGTATTATCAACACAATTCACGGGCAAAAATGCGTTATCAGAATTTTGAACCCGGAATCTTTTAAAATCGGTATGCAAAATCTTGGGATTTCTGAAAATGAACAACGAATGATTGAAGGATTTACGAAATTTGAAAATGGAATGGTGTTGATTTGTGGACCGACAGGAAGTGGAAAAACTACGACGCTTTACACAATGCTAGAACGTGAAAACACGATCGACAAAAATATTATCACAATTGAAAATCCAGTTGAGTACAATATTTTTGGCATCAATCAAATTCAAATAAACGAAAAAATCGGGCTGAGATTTGATAATACGCTGAAGTTTGTGCTTAGACAAGACCCATCGGTAATAATGGTCGGTGAAATCAGAGATTTGGAAACAGCGAAACTTGCAATCAGAGCGTCAATCACAGGACACAAAGTTTATTCAACAATTCACACAGACGATTGCTATCAATCGATTATCAGGCTGATGGATATGGGAATCGAAGATTACATGATAAGAGCGTCCCTCAAAGTTGTCATCGCGCAAAGATTGGTGAGGAAATTGTGTCCTCATTGTAAGAAAAAGATCACGCCAACGCCTGAGCAAATGGAAGTTTTCAGATCAAACGGATTAAATCCAACTGAAATTTATGAGCCAGGAAGCTGCGATGAATGTAGTTCCGGTTACGACGGGAGAATGGCTGTCATGCAAATATTAAAAATCGACGATGATTTGAGAAACCTAATCAAAAAAGATATGAATTTGAAATCTTTGAAAAACTACGGCGAAGAAAATAACATCGACAGTTTGTTCAAAAAAGCCTTAATTCAAGTAGCTCTTGGAAACACTTCATTTGACGAAGCGATGAGGTTGTACAATGAAAATTGACAGTTTATTAAAAGAAGATAGCATATTAAAAAAAGAAATAAATCTCAAAGTTTCGAAGAAAAAACTGTTTTTGTTTTTGAGGCAATTTTCAATTCTTCTGAACGCCAAGATTCCAATCATCGAAATAATTAATTTACTTAAAGAACAAAAAGAATTCAAACAACTTAAACCAAGCTTGGACAAAGTTTCTGAGAATTTGAATAACGGAATGAGCGTGTCGGAAAGTTTCGCAAATGACAAAAACTTTGATATGTTTTTTACTTCAATGATTAAACTAGGAGAAGAAAGTGGAAGGCTGGACAAAGTAGTCTACGATTTGAGCAAATACTACGAGAGAACTTATGACATAAACAAAAAAGTTCAAAACGCTATGATTTATCCGATAATTTTAACGGTCACTGGGATTGTAATGCTGATATTTATGCTCAAAAACGTCATTCCTACATTTGTCGATTTGTTTGAAAGCTCTGACATGGTGCTACCATTGTCTACAAGAATTTTAATTTCCGTATCCACTGCGATAAATGAAAAAGGATTATTAATTCTAATGATTTTAGTTTTGATAATAGTAGGGCTTATAATCGCATATCGAAGGACTAAATTTGGATATTACCTGGACAAATTCAGAACGACCAAATCAATTTTTGGGAAACAAAGAAAAATCGTAATCTCATCAGAAATTGCGAGAAGTTTGAGCATAACTCACAAAAACTCCATGACGATTTTGGACGGACTGATTATAATTCAAAAATCCATGAAAAACAAATACTACAAACAAGAACTTTCCGATATTTTCAGAGAAATAGAATCTGGAGAATATACGCTTGAAGAAGCATTCAATAAAAGAAAAATCACTCCGCAAGTATTCAACTCCATGCTAAAAGTTGCAGAAAATACGGGAGAATTGGGAGATATTTTCGAAAAATTGTCAGAATTTTACGATGGAGAAGTGGAATATGCAATCAAATCATTCATAAGTATATTAGAGCCAATGCTCATAATCATCATGGCAATAATCGTTGGATTTATCGTAATATCCATCACAATTCCGATGTTTGATGTGATAAATTCGTTTAATTAACAAACTGTGATATAAAATATTAACACTCATGCACGAATATCATAGTGAAGTCTAGATATTATTTGCATGAGCGTTGAATATTTTAATCAAAAAGCGTTGAATATTCGCACCAAAAAAGAGGGCATATGACCTGAACCCGTAAACACGGAATAATTTAATAATATTTTAAGCGGAATGTAATCTGTACATAACAGGAGACATTCCGTTTAATTTTGTCTTAATCCTATCCTCATTGTACCATTTGATATATCTTTCGATCTCATTAACTAATTCATCATAACTTTTAAATTCCACTCCATAATACATTTCTTGTTTTAATATCCTAAAGAAGTTCTCCATTGGAGAATTGTCTAGACAATTTCCTTTTCTTGACATGCTTTGTGTAATTTTCAATTTTTCTAACTTATTTGTCCAAGTACTATGTTGGTAATGAAATCCTTGGTCTGAGTGTATTGTTAAATTTTTAATGTCTTTATTTTGATCTAATGCTTTTTCTAGCATTTTATTGGTTAAGTTTATTGTTGGGTGATAACTTAGGGTATAGCTTATTATTTCACTGTTGTATAGGTCTAATATTGGTGATAGATAGATTTTTTCTTCTTTGCCTCTCAATCTAAATTCTGTTACATCTGTTAACCATAATTGATTTGGTTTAGTAGCGCTAAATTGTCTTCTTACTACATTATCTGCGACTTTTCCTATTTGTCCTTTGTATGATGAATATTTTCTTGATCTAGTTTTGAATTTAGTACATAGCAAGGATTCTTCTCTCATTATTCTTAATACTCTTTTATGGTTGATATTAAAGCCTTTATTTTTTAATACCATAGTTACTCTTCTGTAGCCATATCTACCTTTTGATGTCTCTATTATTGTTTTAATTTCACCTTTAACTTCTTTGTCTTTGTCTTTTGGATTTTCTAATTTTATCTTCCATTCATAGTAGGATGATTTTGGTAACTTAGCTATTTCTATCCATTCACTTACCTTGCTTTTTGGATATTCTTTTTGTAGTTTGAGGATTATCTTTGTCTTTTCCTTGCTTCTGCTTCCTCTTCCAGTAGCAAGGCTTGTAGCTTTTTTTCGTAGATTATCTTCATTTTGAGAAGTCTATTTTCTTCTCTTAGTCTTATTAATTCTTCTCTTTCGCTTTCTTTTATTGGAGTATTATCCTTTGAATTCTTATTTAATTTAGTCATATATTTTCTAGGCCTTTCTCTTTTATCTTCTAATCCAGATAGACCGCGTTGTTGATATCTTCTCTCCCAGTTACATATTACTGATCCATTACTGATATCAAAATATTCTGCGGTTTCTCTGTATGATAGATTATTGATTTGCCTATATTGTATTACAGATAGCTTAAATTCACTAGTATATTTAGATTTACTTTGCTTTTTAGTCAAACTATTTAATCCTCCATAGTTGTACTTAAATATCCATTCTCTTAATGTTGACTCTGGTATTTTATGCTTGTTAGTAAGTAAACATTGACCACCATAGGCTCCTGATAAGTATTCCTTTACTAGTCTGATCTTAAATTCTTTTGTATATTTTGGCATGAAAAAACCCCTCCATCCGTATTCCGGATTTTGGGGTTCAGGTCATATGCCCTCAATTTTATTCAACGTTTATTATTTTGTCGAAAAGATTTGCATCTTCGTCGATTTTTGTATCGTTACCTACAACTACTAGGTGGTTTTCTTTCATTGCTTTTTTGATTATTTCAGCAAATTGTTTCAAATCATCCACAGTTGTGTGTAGCATATTTTCAAGATAATTTTCATAATCTTCTATCGATCTTCCTGACAAATACATGTTAATCGAACGGCTTCCTTTTGTGAATGTAGTCATCGGTGGGTTGAATTGGTTCACAGTTCCAATGATGAATTGTTTCATTTCTTTTTCATCGAAGTTCATGTTTTCAACGAATTTATCGATTTGATCGTAAATTGTGATTGTGTTTTTGATGTTAGGATCTCTGTAGGAATATACGTACAATATTCCATTCAAGCTTACGCTCATTCCAACTCCATAAGCGCCGCCTTTTGCACGGACTTCGTTGTATAAGAATGAAGTGTTAAGTATATTTGTCAACACAGTTATTTTGGAATTGTATTCAAATCCATATTTTTTCAAATCAGCTGATTTGACAACGTAATTCACATTTGAAGATGTCTTGTAGGCTTCTTTTAATTTGAAGAATTTTGTTGGAGAAGATTTTATTTCGATGTCTTCTGTGTTCATTTTCGCAATCAACGATTTTTGTAATTTGTCGAAGAATTTATTTGCAGAATCTTTCTCGTTGATTATGCTTACTATCATATCGTTTGAATTCACGATTTTTTCGTAGTAGTCCTGTAATTTCTTCAATGTGATGTCTGCTTTTTCGTCGAAATCATTTAAAACATCGCACAATTTTTCGTAGTAGCTAATTCCTGAACATTCATCTTCTAACACGCTTTTTTCTGAGAATGATGCCATAGATCGTGTCAATGCGAATTGGTTTCCAGCTTCAAGTATTCTCGTTTTGTATTCTTGTTTTAGGTTTTGAAGGATGTTCTTGAATCTATTTTTGTCTTCGAATTTCACATTGAACAAGTATTCTTCCAAGATTTTGATACATTCGTCTTCTGTTTTTTCTATAGTTTTGAAACTGAACACAAATTTGGATTTCAAATCTTGACCATTTTTTGTATTGTTCAAATGAATTGCAGTGAATATTCCGCCTGATGCAAGATATGTTTGAGTGTATAATTTTTTGTAGTCGTAATTTGTAGTGTCGCTTAGTCCAATATAATCGGATAAAAGTGACAAATAGAAGTAATCTTTTTGAGAGAACTTCGACAAATCAAACATAAATGATGCGTAGTGAATGTTTGATGTGAATAGATTTGGATTTAAGAATGTGTAGTTGTCGATTTTCTTTTCAATTCTTTCAACATCTTCAAGTTTTGCGTCAATATCGGAAAGTTCCAATGTTGGAATAGTGTCTTTTTGTTCTTTTGTGTCTTCTTCTGATTGGAATTGTTCCAAGTTTTTGTTCAAATCTACTAATTCATTCAATTCTTCATCAGACAAGCTTTCCTTGTATTGTTTTAATTTTTCCTTAACTTCGTTGTCTTTTTTCAAATTAAGACCTGGTGTTGCTTTCAATGATAGTATCAATTTAAAATTGTTGTTTAACAATTTTTCTTCGATGAATTTTTCGTAGTAATCTGTATCGATCAATTTTCTGCATTCTGCAAGTGTTTCTGAGAATTGTAATTGGTCGTAGTAGCTATCTGAGTACATGAAACTTAGAGCAGATTTTAAGAAATAGATAACTCCTTTTGTGTGGAAACTTCCAGCCTCTTTCAAATCGTATTCTAATTTGTTAAGAGTAGAAGTAAGTTCGTCCTTGTCGATTCCGTTTTTTACGATGTTTTCTAATTCTCTTTTAACCAATGCTTCAAATTTTTCAGTGTTTTTGACATCTGAGTTCTCAGCGATAACACCCATTGTGATTTCCTGTCCGTAAGATGATACGCTCTCTACAGATTCACAGATGTTTTCTTGCAACAATTTTTCTTTAATTATTGCAGATTCGTTGGAGAACAATACATCACTTAAAATAGTTGAAACAAATGCATCTTTTACATTTGTGATGTGTCCGACATTTGCAGCGTAAACCAATACATCTTTTCCGTCTGGCTTTTCGTCTTTTGATATATTGTATTCGACTTGGACTTTTTTAGCTTCCTCAAATGGTTTTTGGTAAGAAATGTCTGAGTCGATTTTTTTGTAATCATATTCATCCAAATATTCTAACAAATGATCCAATTCTTCTTCGATATTTCCATTTCCGTAAAAATAAATAAACGAATTTGATGGGTGGTAGTATTTGTCGTGGAATTCCAAGAATTTTTCGTAAGTTAAATCTGGAATGTTGTAAGGGTTTCCGCCCGATGAATGTGCATAAGTTGTGTCTGGGTACAAATATTTGAACAATTCATCGAAAATAATCGTATAAATTGAACTGTAAGAACCCTTCATTTCGTTGTATACTACGCCATTGTATTTGATATCATCATCGACATTTTTTATTTCGTAATGCCATCCTTCTTGATAAAAAATGTTTTTCTTTTCGTAAACAATTGGATTGAAAACTGCATCCAAATAAACGTCCACGAGATTTTTGAAATCCTTGGCGTTACGACTTGCTACAGGATAGCAAGTTTTATCCGGATAAGTTATCGCGTTCAAAAATGTTTGTAGCGATGATTTTACCAAATCCATAAATGGTTCACGAGTTGTGTATTTTTTGGATCCATTTAATACAGAGTGCTCCATTATGTGAGCAACCCCTGTACTATCTTGAGGAATAGTCTTAAAAGCAATTGAAAATACTTTGTTTTCATCATCGTTAGAAAGCTTCAAAACTTTCGCTTTCGTTTTTTCGTGTTCGAAAAGAAATGCAGTAGAATTGATATCAGATAATTCTCTAGTATCTATTAATTTAAAATTTTTATAATCTTGCATAAAAATCTCCTTTTTTCTTTTTAATATATTATATCAAATTGCGAAAACTTAACAAAATCACAAATTTATTAAATTTTTGTTTATTTGGGTATAAATAATTGTTAGCTACATTCACAAATATCAGTTTTTAAAACTGTATATGATATAATAAATAACAAATAAGAGGTGAGAATATGAAATTAATATCATGGAATGTTAACGGATACAGAGCCGTTATGAAAAAAGGATTTAAGGAAGCATTTGATAATTTGAATGCGGATATTTTTTGTTTACAAGAAATAAAAATGAAAGAAAATCAAATGACTGAAGAAATGAACATTGAAGGTTATCACAGATATTCCTATTCAGCTAACAAGGCTGGCTATTCTGGAACTTTGGTTTACACAAAAGTTGAGCCAATTGGAGTAAGTTTCGGGATTGGAATTGATGAACACGATACTGAAGGACGTGTGATTACTTGCGAATACGAGGACTTTTTCTTGGTTAATGTCTACACTCCAAACTCTAAACAAAAACTAGAACGCTTGGATTACAGAATGGTGTGGGAAGATGAATTTCACAATTATTTGAATATTTTAAGAGATAGAAAACCTGTAATTGTGTGTGGAGATTTGAATGTTGCTCACAATGAAATTGATTTGAAAAATCCACAATCAAACAGACGTTCAGCAGGATTCACCGATGAAGAAAGAAACAAAATGTCACTTTTATTAAATGACGGATACATCGATACATTCAGATATTTTTATCCCGACAAAACAGATGAGTATTCTTATTGGTCGTACTTTGCAAAAGCGAGAGAAAGAAACGCTGGCTGGAGAATTGATTATTTCATAGTAAGTGATGATTTGAAGGACAATCTTGTGGATGCGAAAATTCACCAAAGTATAATGGGCTCAGACCATTGTCCAGTTGAATTGGAGATTAATTTTTAAGGAGATATTATGACTAGAAATAGAATTTGGATAAGTGGAGCAGATGGAAAAATCGGGAAAGTATTACAGAAATATTTGGATCCTTTGGAAGACGAAGTCTTAGCAACGGATAAAGACATTGTAGACATTGTAAATTCTGAAGAAACTTCTATATTTGCTAGAAGAAACAGACCGAATATAATCATAAATTGTTCTGCGCTTACAGACCCTGTAGCTTGCCAAGAAAACCCAGATGAGGCTTTCAGGGTAAATGCGTTGGGTGCAAGAAACATGGCGGTTGCAGCGAACACTGTGGATGCAAAAATAATTCACATGTCAGCAGACGATGTGTTCAGTGGACAATCCAGAAGTGCATACAGAGAATACGACACTCCACATCCTACGACAATGTATGGTAAAAGCAAATTGATGGGAGAAAATTTCGTAAGGGAATTTAGCGTGAAACATTTTATTTTGAGAACAAGTTGGTTATTCTCTCCGGTAAATCACAGGGTTGAAGATATTATAAAAGAAGCAATTCAAACGGGAAAAGTTTACGTTCCTAAAGCACAATATTCTTCTCCGACAAGCGCATATCAATTAGCAGAATTTATCGTGAAATTGATGGATACGTACGATTACGGAATTTATCATGCATCATGTGAAGGAGTTGCTAGTAGAAAAGATTTTGCAGAAGAAATTTTGAAGATAAAAGGAATTGATGCAGAAGTTATCGAAGATGAAAACTTGAGAATAGAAGGTCACAGACCAGATTTTACAGCTTTGGAAAACTTCTTATTGAACACTTCTCAAATTTACAAATTCACAGATTGGCAAACTTCTCTTCAAAAATATATCGAAAAAAATAATTTATAATTTTAAAAATGAATTTATAAAAAAGGAAAGATGTTTATGAAAAAAAAGAAAAAAAGAGGACTGACAACTCAAATATTCATTGGATTATTCCTGGGGTTGTTGGTAGGAATAGTTTTTAATCTATTTGTCCCTTCATCATATATAAAAGATACCATTTTAGTTAATGGGATATTCGACGTATTGGGGCAAGGATTTATCAGATTAATGCAAATGCTCGTTGTTCCATTGGTGTTTTTCTCATTAGTAACTGGTGCGATGAGCATGGGGGATACTAAAAAATTAGGAAAAATCGGAGTCAAAACACTTGTGTTTTATTTGTTCACTACGGCTTTGGCGATAACTTTGGCGTTATTATTGGCATCATTTATAAAGCCTGGAGTTGGAATTGATCTTAGCAAAGTGAGCCAAGCGGCACAAGCAGACCCTGCGAAGGCAGTTTCAATAAAAGATACTGTGCTCAATTTGATTCCTACAAATCCAATTAAAGCTATGGCTGAAGGAAATATGTTGCAAATAATTTTCTTCGCGTTGTTAGTTGGAATTATTTTGGCGAATTTGGGAGAAAAAGCACACAATGTAGCAAATATTTGCGAAGAATTCAACGACATAATGATGGATATGACTATGATTGTCATGAAGTTTGCGCCAATAGGTGTATTTGCTCTTATCACAAAGACTTTTGCAACTTTAGGATTATCTGCAATATTCTCTATGTTAAAATACATGCTCACAGTAGTTTTAGGATTGGGATTGCAACTTTTATTAGTTTATATGGTTTTATTGACGATTTTTGCAAAAGTAAATCCATTCAAATTCTTGAAAAAATTCTTCCCAGTGTTGGGATTTGCGTTCTCCACATCATCTTCAAATGCAACGGTTCCAATGAACATCAACAAATTGGAAGAGCTTGGAGTTAGCAGGAAAATTTCTTCGTTTACTATTCCACTTGGAGCGACTATCAACATGGACGGAACAGCAATCATGCAGGGAGTTGCGGTGGTATTTGCAGCGAACGCCTACGGAATGCAATTGACTCCACAAAACTTCTTGACAGTAATTGCTGCAGCGACACTTGCATCAGTGGGTACTGCAGGAATTCCTTCAGTTGGTTTGATAACTTTATCCATGGTGTTCAATTCAATTGGACTTCCGATTTCTGCAATAGCGATGATAATGGGAATAGACAGAATTTTAGATATGATTAGAACAGCGATAAATATCACAGGAGATGCGGTATGCACAGTTATCGTCGCAAATAGTTCTGGCGAAGAGTATTTTGATAGGGAAAAATTTAATTCGTAAATTTTAATAAATGATAAACACTTATAGAAAATTTCAATAAGTGTTTATTTTTTTATCTGATATAATAAATATAAGGAGGGATAATTTTGAAATTAGAAAATAAACATATCAAAAAAATCATCGTTATTCTTGTAGTGGTTCTTGCATTTGTATTTATCAAACCACTTAGAGAAGGATTAGGAAACATGTCAAAAGCGTTTCAAAACCTCGAAAGTGTAAAAGCGTACATCAGATCATTTGGGAAAACTGCAGTTGTAATATCATTTTTAATGATGATAGTGCAATCAGTTGCAGCTCCAATCCCAGCTTTTTTCATTACATTTTCAAATGCAGCTATTTGGGGATGGGTTAAGGGAAGCATATTGTCTTGGACATCTGCAATGGCAGGAGCAGCTCTTTGTTTTGGAATTGCAAGATTTTTGGGAAGAGATATCGCAGAAAAATTTGCCACAAAAGGAGCTTTGAAAGAAGTAGAAGGATTCTTCGACAGATATGGTAAAAATGCTATTTTAGTTGCAAGATTATTGCCATTCGTTCCATTTGATCCAATAAGCTATGCAGCAGGATTAACTCCAATGGGATTTTGGGAATTTTTCATTGCTACAGGAGTTGGACAACTTCCAGCTACTTTGATTTATTCTTATGCAGCAAGTAAATCCACAAATCCATCTACATGGGTAAAAGGCCTTATAATTTTATTCGGAGTTTTCGCTTTAGGAATGTTGATGAAGAGAATTTATAACGACAAAAAAGCAAAGAAAAATATATAAAAAAGAAAGCCTCAAACTTTCCTAGAAATAAACAAGCCCTTATGCAAATTTTTACATAAGAGCTTGTTGTTTTTATATTATTTAATATTTTGATGTTAAATTTCTTTTATTTGTTCGACTAATTTATCAAATTGCATTGCATGAGATGCTTTTACTAAAACTAATGTGTAACTTGTATTGAAAAGAACACTTTAAGATAATTTAGAAATTATATTGACAATGAAGATTAAAAACATTACAATTAAATTGAAATCGATGATCGATTTTAATTTAATTGTTATGGAGGAAATATGAAAGTTAAAAAATTAGCACTAGGAGTTTTATTGTCAGCACTAGTAGCTACGGGTTCTGTTTATGCTGGAAGTACTTATCAAGGATTTGATGTTACTATTGGAAAACTTGCAGGTAATGTGGCGACAGGAAGTCAAACAAAACAAACAGGTGGAGCAAATGGAGCATTAAAATCTACTTTTAATGGTGGTGGATACTATTATAGTGCAAGAATGGAAAAAACGAATGGAAGTGCAGCAGGGGCATGGGCTAGAAAAATAACAAAAGGGAAAACAGTTACATTGCCAGGCAATTCTTCACAATACAAAAATAGTAAAATTAGAGTTAAAATGCAAAGTCAGTGGAACCAACCTGTTAATTTTACTGTTAGAGGTCAATGGAAGAGTAATTAAATATGAATAAAAATATTTACAAAAGGACAATTTCACAACTACTAATACCGTTTTTTTTAACGGTATTAGTTGGAGTTGTTTTCACTGTGTTTATGGGTTTTACAGAAGGACAAGTGGCAGCTTACAAATATAAAGTTGGAGTGTATTTGTACAGTACTACTTATTTAGATTTTTTAGCACCTATTTTGTTTATTGCACCATTTGTATGGCAAATTTTTTACGAAAAGAAAAATAAGTTTTATGATTTGGAATGTATGAGGATATCTTCTAAGCAATTAGCTATTTCAAAGGTTGCATCAATATTGAGTGTAGTTTTTTTGGCTGTAGTTGCTTCTTATTTTATTTCTGCTTTGATACTTATTAACTTTGTACCAATTAATACCATATCAAAAGAATCTACAATAAATAGCAAAATTTTTATTGATTTGATTATTGGGAAACCAATATTTTTTTCTTTTATTTTGAGTTTATGGAAGGGAGTAATTATGTCGTTAATAGCTTTAATTTCCATTCAATTAAGTTATAGAATAAAAAATATACTACTTATTTCAACTATACCATTTTTTGGAATACTTATTACTGGATTTTTGCTTGGATCATTGAATTTAGGAGCCTTTTCCTATCAAGGATTTTATGTGTTTGAAGCTATTGCGTATGATGGAATATTAAATTACTTAATAGGATTATTTTCGTTAATACTTGTTAATTTTTTTGCATATATTTTCATGATTAGGAGAAAATCTTATGAATAAATTTATAAAGTCTGAGGTATATAGATGTTTAAAAAATCCCGTGGTGATTTTTTTATGTGTTCTATTTACATTTTACTCTTTCTTTATAGTTGATAGTACAAGCTCTTATAACTTGAATTATATAGAATGCATCATAGATATTTTTAATAATCATTATTATTTTAGATTTTTATTTTTTCCGATGATAGTTCTGATATGTATCATTGATAAGAATAAGATTTATAACTATAGTGCTATAAGATTTAGGAACAAAGTAGATTTTATATTATTAAAACATATAGCAAAGATGGTATCTGTTTTAGCTATATTAATATTAAATCTAATTACGGCATTTATAATTTGTGCTATATTCAAACCTGTTAGTTTCAAGTATAGTTATGATGTTTTAAAAGTAGCAGAGGATAAGGAAATTATTTTTAATGTTTTTAGGAATTTTAGCGAGTATCCTGTTATAAGTCTGATTTGTATATGTTTATTTTTGCTTGCAGGGACGAACTTATTAATTTTTATTATATGTTTTCTTGAACAAAAGATGAATAGAATGTATGCTGTTGGGTTTATAGCTTTTTTTTATATAATTCAAGGGATAAATGATTTGTTTTTTGACATTAGTATTCTAAGAAGTCAAGTTTTGTTTGATTTTTACATGTATATTTTATCAGATAATGTTACGAAATTTATTGTGGGATTTTTGATGGTTTTGCCAGTCGTTCTCAGCGTTAATAAATTTTTAGAATATAGGTCAAACTTATCGATATTTAGAATTAATAGGTATAATCATATTATTCCTATGACATTAATAATGGTTTTGATAACTTGTATATATAATTTTTCCAAACTTATTGGTAAAAATAATTCCGTAGCAGATGTCTTGTTCTTGAATGCTTTTCATCCTTATATTAAAGACTCATCAGCTTTTATAATTATGTATAATGAAATTATTTTTCTGTTAGTGGCTTATTCTGTGTTGGCTTCTTTAGAATATATTAAGGAAAATTTATCATCATTTGTAAAGGTTAGATTCAGAGATAAGAGAATATATAATAGGATGCTTTACGCAAGTGCGATTAGATTTAGTTCTATGTATTTTATGGTTTATATGAGCATTATTTTACTTGCATGTACTATTCAATATTTTATTTCAGGGAAAGTAAAGTTAACAGATGAAATAATTCAAGGCTTGATGATAAGAGACTTTAATTATATGAGTATATTTGGAATATATGTAATCAATTATTTACAGATTCTTCTTGTGATTACAGTATCTGTATTTTTGTCAAAATATATTAAGCCTGTGATTGCTTCGGGGATAATTTTTGTATTGATATTTTTATCTTACTTTAAGGAGATTAACTTAATTTTTGTTGGGGTTCAAGATTTTTTAAATTCTAGTTATAGTGAATTGATATATATAGTTGGATATATTTTAACAATATGGATTATTAAAAAGGTAATGATAGAGGGAGATTTATGGAAAAGATAATAAAATTATCAAATGTTAGCAAAAAATTTGGATCTAAAGAAATTTTTAGAGATTTAAATTTGGAGATATTTGAAAATGAAATAGTTGGATTTGTAGGGGAAAATGGTATTGGTAAATCTGTATTATTTAAAATTATTGCTGGATTAGAAAAACCTAATGTAGGTAGTGTAGAAGTATTTGGTATTCAGATAGGGAAAGATAGAGATTTTGCACCTAATACAGGGATATTAGTAGATTCTCCGGGATTTATTGAATATTATGACGGTTTTACAAATTTAAAAATGTTGGCAGAAATAAACGACAAAATTTCGGATAATGATATTAAGTCTATAATGAAAAAATTAGGCTTAGATCCTGAAAATAAAACTAAATTAAAAAATTATTCATTAGGAATGAAACAAAAGTTGGGGATTTGCCAAGCTATTATGGAAAATCAAAAGCTTATTATGCTAGATGAACCATTTAATGCACTAGATGAGGAAACTAATAGAATTATGATTAATTTAATAAATAGTTTAAAAAAAGAAGGAAAAACGATACTTATAATTAGTCATCAATTGCAATCTTTGAAGGAAATAAGTGATAGGGTGTTTATTATTAAGAATCAAAATATTAGTGATTTTAATTAAAAAAATGTGAACTAAGAAAACTTAGTTCACATTTTTATTTTATATTTCTTTTATTTGTTCGACTAATTTATCGAATTGCATTGCATGAGATGCTTTTACTAAAACTAATGTGTTGTCCACGATTAATTCTTGCAATTTTTCTAGCAATTCTTCTTTTGTTTCAAAGTAGAACACTTTGTCTTCTGCAAAGTTTGTACGTGCTCCTTTGATTATGTTTTCTGCTAATAATCCAGTTGCTAATACGTAGTCGATTTTTTCTGGATTGATTGATTTACCGATATTTTTGTGAAGAGTTATTTCGTTGTCTCCAAGTTCTAGCATATCTCCTAATACGGCGATTTTTCTAGAATAGCCGTGCAATCCGTAAGCAGTTTCTAGGCAGCTTGTAAGTGATTGTGGATTTGATTTGTAGCTGTCGTTTAAAATATGGAATTTATCTAGTAGGATAAGTTCGTTTCTCATTCCCGTTAATTCGATTTTTTTCAGCCCTTTTGCTACATCGGAATAATCTAATCCCATAAGTTCAGCTACTATTATTGACATTGTAGCGTTGTACATTTGATGATGTCCCAACAATTCTATGTTGAACACGTGATCGTTGATTGAAAAAGTGGATCCTGTTTCATCAGCTTTAATCATTTCCATTCTATAATCGCTGTCTGGTTTTATTCCAAAAGTTATAGTTTTTTCTGGTAATTTGTATTCTTGTTTTACTTCTCTAAGAATTGTATCGTCATTATTTAAAATAAATATCCCGTCTTCTTTTAATCCTTCAAGGATTTCGAATTTCGCTCTTGCAATGTTTTCTTTTGTTTTCAAATTCAATAGGTGACTGTCGCCAATGTTTGTAATCATTGCGATGTCGGGATGCGCGATGTTTGTCAATTGTCTGATTTCTCCGAAGTTTTCAGTTCCCATTTCAAGGACAGCAACTTCAGTATCATCATCTATGTCAAATATCGTCTTGGATAATCCGATTTCGTTGTTGTAATTTTTTTGTGTTTTAACGACTTTGTACTTTTCTTTTAATAAAGAACTCATTATATCTTTTGTAGTTGTTTTGCCGTTAGACCCTGTGATGGCGATTACTTTGCAATCCAAACTGTTGATGTATCCTCTAGCTAAATCCATCATAAATTCTTTTGTATCATCTACTTCGATTACTGGATAATCGTTGATATTTCTGTAATCTCTGTTAACTACACAGCAAGATGCCCCCTTTTCAAAAGCCATCTCTATGTAATTTTGTCCATCGAAATTATCTCCTCTAAGAGCGATGAACATGTTGTCTTTTTGAATAGTTCTTGTATCTGTGGAGATACCTTTTACCATTACATCATGGTATTTTTCATTTATAATCGTGTTAGTAAGTTCTGTTATTGTTTTTAAATTTCTTGTTAACATATTTACCTCTCTAACTTATATGCTTTATTTTTTTCGTATTCTTCAACAGCCAAATCAATCAAGTTGTCGAATACTTCTGAAACGCTCATATCGTTAGTGCATTTCCACAAAACTGGAAACATTGAATGTGGAGTTAGTCCTGGAACTGTGTTGATTTCATTCACCCAAAGCTCATTGTCTTTTACGAACATATCAACTCTTGAAAATCCTGACAAACTCATTAATTTGTACACTTTTTCTGCCAAATGTCTTGCTTTTAATTCTAACTTTTCATCCATTGGAAATGGTGTAAGCATTTCTGTTTTTGAATCGTTATATTTTGCATCGTAATCGAAAAACTCTGCATCGTGTATTTGGTATACACCCGGACGTGATGCAACTGGATTGTCATTGCCCATAACTGCTATCTGAAGTTCAGGACCGATGATTTCTTCTTCGACCAAAATTCTTCTGTCGTAAAGAAATGCGTTTTGGATTGCTTGTTCCAATTCTTCTTCTGTTTCTGCTCTCATAACACCAACTGATGAACCAGCGTTACATGGTTTTACATAAACTGCCTTGGATGTTTTTTCGAAAATTTCTTTCAAATTGTATTCATCGTTTTTGCAAAGCACCACGTATTTTGCTTGAGGAATTTTGTTCAATTCGAAAATATCGTTAGTGTATCCTTTGTCCATGCAAAGTGCAGAACCCAAAACGTTACATCCTACAAATGGCAAATCCAAAACTTTTATGAAACCTTGGATTGTTCCATCTTCGCCGTAACTTCCGTGAATTGCTGGAAATATTACGGTGTTTTCAGGATTGATTTTGCTGATACAATCGCTGACAGATTCTATTACTGAAAGCTCAGTGTCAAACACCAATTCGTCGTCGGATTTTATTTCTTCAGTTATGTTTTCTTTCATAATGAATTTTTTATCGCGGCGAACGAAAATCGCACTTACGTTGTATTTTTCTTTTGATAAATTATTTATTAATGTTCTAGCACTTGTAATACTTACTTCGTGTTCAGTACTAGGACCGCCATATAATACATATATATTTTTTTGCATAATTTTTGTCCTTTCTTGTGACTCATTAATATATTACTATAACTAAATCATTATATCAATAAAATAGAAAAATGTATCCTTTTTGTTGATTTTAAGAAAAAACAATACAAATTTAATAGGACTATTTCACAAATGTGGTAAAATATAGTTGAGCTAAGAATGGGAGGATTTTATGGAAAAGGAAGAATTTTTGTTGCAATTTGAAAAAAACTTATTTAATATGTTTGGAAAAGATTTACAAACTTCAACTGAAAAAGAAAAATATATAGCTTTTTCTAAAATAATAATGAACGAATTAGCAGAAGACTGGAAGAAAACTTCTGACAAACACAAAAATTCACGAAACGCCTACTATTTTAGCGCAGAATTTTTGATAGGAAGATCTTTGGGAAACAATTTGTTGAATATGGGTTTGGACGAAAAATATTCACAAATTTTAAAAGAATTAGACATAGATATCAATGATTTGGAAATTCAAGAAGAAGATGCAGCTTTGGGAAACGGTGGCTTAGGAAGACTTGCTGCTTGCTTTATGGAAAGTGCGGCTAGTTTGGATTATCCGTTGACAGGTTATGGCGTGAGATATCGCCAAGGACTTTTTAAGCAATATTTTCACAACGGATTTCAAATGGAAGTCGGAGATAATTGGACTTTGGACAAAGACCCTTGGTCAAGACGTGTTGAATCGGAATCCAAAATCATTAGATACAAAAACCAAGTCGTAAAAGCAGTTCCTTATGATATGCCTGTTGTCGGCTACAAAAATCACGTAGTAAACACTTTGAGATTGTGGCAAGCAGAATGTGATGACGGATTTGATTTTCAAAAATTCAATAATTTTCAATACGACGATTCTGTAAAAGAAAAAAACAGAGCAGAAGACATCACTAGAGTTTTGTATCCGAATGATATCCAAAGACCTGGCAAAGTTTTACGACTTAAACAACAGTATTTTTTCTGCAGTGCATCGATTCAAGATATAATTGAAAAATATACGAAGAATTTTCCGAATGATAAGGATTTTGAAAATTTTGCAAAATACAATACTATCCAATTAAACGATACTCATCCTGTTATGGCTATCCCTGAAATGATGAGAGTGTTGATGGATGATAAAAAACTTTCTTGGAAACAAGCTTGGAATGTTACAAGCAATGTGTTCAACTACACTAACCACACGATTTTACAAGAAGCTATGGAAAAATGGAGCGTTGATGTTGTAGAAGAAGTGAGTCCTAGAATTATGGATATTATCGCTGAAATCGACAGGAGATTCGTCAGCGATTTGGTGGGATTGTATTATTCTGCGGATAGAATCGACAACCTTCGAATCGTGAAAGACGATACTGTTAACATGGCTCATTTGGCGATATTAACAGCCGTAAAGATTAACGGTGTTGCGAAAATACACACAGAAATTTTGAAAAATGAGACATTAAAACCATGGCACGATTTGTATCCAGATAAATTTGTCAACAAAACAAATGGAATTACTCCTAGACGTTGGTTATTTTACGCAAACCCAGAGCTAACGAAGTTTATCACAGAACTTTTGGGAGAAGATTGGAAGACTGATCTCACAAAATTAAAAGAGCTTGAAAAATACCAAGACGATGAGAGTGTTTTGGAAAAATTAATGGAAATCAAACTTCACAACAAAATCAGACTGAAAAAATACATCAAGGAGCATGAAAACATCGATGTAGATGAGAACTCTATTTTTGATATACAAGTGAAGAGACTTCACGAATACAAGAGACAATTGTTGAATGCTTTTCACATTTTGAATTTGTATTATAAAATCAAAAACAACGAAATATCCGACATTCCAAAACAAACATATATTTTCGGGGCTAAGGCAGCGCCGGGTTATTTCAGAGCAAAAGCTATTATAAAATTCATAAATGAGGTTAAAAATCTCGTGAACAACGACGATGTTGTGAACAAATACATCAAGGTTGTGTTCTTGGAAAACTTCAACGTATCCATCGGAGAATTGGTGTATCCTGCAGCGGATGTGAGTGAGCAGATTTCAACTGCGGGAAAAGAAGCTTCGGGGACAGGCAACATGAAGTTTATGTTAAACGGAGCGTTGACTGTGGGAACTTATGACGGCGCGAACATTGAGATTTTCAATCACGCAGGTGAAGACAACAACTTCCCGTTTGGAGCGACTGTTGATGTGTTAAATTCCATCAGAGACAGTTACAGTCCAGTTGAGTATTATTATAAGGATGAGAATATCAAACGCGTTGTGGATACTTTGCTAAGCGATTTGATCAACGATAGTGGATCGTTTATGTTCTTGGACATTTACAACTCACTTGTAAACAGAGATTCGTCATTTAAATTAGACGAATATTTTGTGTTAAAAGATTTTAACGATTATGAACAAATTCACGAAAAGATTTTACAAACTTATTGTGATAAGAAAAAATGGGCTAAGATGAGTTTGATGAACATCGCTAATTTCGGAGAATTTTCATCGGATAGAACTATAAAAGAATATGCAGAAGAGATTTGGAGGATAGTACCAAATGAAAAAATTTAAAAAGAGCGACATTAACTCTAAGGTATTTAACAAAGGAAACAAGGTTTTGTTTTTCCACGCTGACGGGATTTGTCCGTGCATTCCAGCGAAAAATGATTTGGAAGATATCGAAAAATCATTCCAAGGAGAAATAGAATTTTACGAATATTTAGCTAAAAAAGTTAGAGAAATTGACAAGGACGAGATAATTACGCATTATGAAGCGTTGCCATTACCTACGACTTTATTTATTAGAGATGGTGAAATCGTAGACCGATTAGTAGGAGATAACTCAAAATCAACATACAGAAATTACGCAAACAAATTATTAGACGAATAATAGGAGATAATATTGGCTAATTTATTATTTGAGGAAAGAATCAACGAAATATTAGATACTCTTAGGCTTGAGAACGAACTTGAAAATACCAAAATTACTTTTTGTACTTTTGATGAACATCATTTCGACAAACATCAAACCACAGACATCGATGATATCGAATTGAGAGATGACAGGATAAATTGGATATATATCACAGGATTATCAGATACGGATAATTTCATAAAAATGAAAGAAAAATTCAAAATCCATCCTCTTATAATAGAAGATATGTTGGATGTGGAACAAAGAACGAAACTTGAAGCTTATGATGATTATTTGTTCGTGGTAACGGATACTGTGGATTACGATATGTTCAACAGCGTAAAGGAATTGTCGTTTAACCAAGTTTCTTTTGTTTTAAAAGAAAATTTATTGGTTACTGTTGAACAAAACAAAACCACATCTTTTGACAGAGTTTTGGATAAGTTAGAAAAAATTCCTGTTTTTAGGCCGAAAACTACAGACGGACTGTTGCTTTTGCTAATGGATGCATTCATAGACAATTATTACCAAATTTTTGATATTTTGGGAGAATACATCGACGATTTAGAAGACGCTATGATGACACATAACGACGACGATATTCTCAGAGAACTTTACACCATGAAGAAAAACTTGATATTTTTGAGGAAGACTTTGTGGCCATTGCGTTCAGTTATCAATGAAATTTCAAAGTTCAGAGTTAATCTAGTAAGTCACAACACATCGATTTACATGAGGGATTTGTACGACCACATAATCCAAATGCTTGAATTCATTGAAGTGTATCGCGATATGATTAATTCGATGATAGATGCATTTGACACGAATATTTCCAACAGGACTAATGAAGTAATGATGGTGTTGACTGTGTGGTCGACGATATTTTTGCCGTTGACATTCTTAACTGGTGTTTACGGAATGAACTTTAAATATATGCCGGAACTTCAAGGGAAATACGGATATATTTTGTTCTGGGTTACTGCAGTTGTGATTACTAGCGTTATGATTTATTATTTTAAAAAGAAAAAATGGATGTAATACAAAGGAGATTTTATGGAAAACAGTACTTTTTTGGCATCTGATTATGAAAAAGAACAAATCGATGCTATTAAAAAAATACTGCGCGTGTATTTTAGTGGAGATATTGAATTTAGCAAGAATTTTTCTGGGTTGAAACCAAATATAGATAATGAAAATTTGAAAAGAGTTTTGAATGAATTGGACGATAAAATAAACAGAGATGATTTGATAAGATATGTCAATGATATCAATATAATGGCTTATCATGAAGAAAATAAGCTTTGTTTTATGTACGATGCGAACAGGAAATTCACAAAAGAACGAAAAACTGCGCTTGAAAATTACCCACAAGATAAAAACTATGGTTTTTGTATCGAAAAGTGGATAAACAAATGCGATCGCACCCTTCACGATTCATCATCTGATTTGCAAAATGCGATTTACAGCACTATGCTTGATATTTGCTGTGAAGAAATGGGTATACTTGTAGTAAGAATTTCAGAAGATGATTTTGATTGGACAGACGATCACGCAATGGAAAAATTGAACGAAATTGTAAGTAATATAAGGAAGGGAGATTTTTGTTAATGAAAGTTATACTAGCAGTAGATAGAAATTTTGCGATAGGAAAAGATGGAGATATGCTTTTTTCAATTCCTGAAGATATGCAAAGATTCAAAGAATTAACTACGGGAAATATCGTAATTATGGGAAGAAAAACTTTAGAATCTTTACCTGATTCAAAACCTCTACCAAACAGAACCAACATAATCGTTACAAGTAAAGATTTGGATGGAATGTTGTGCGTAAAAAATGAAGAAGAATTGCTACGTACTCTCAAAGAAATCAACCCAGATCACAAAATGACAGAGTATTTGATAGGTGGGGCAAACACAATTGAATCATTGATACACTTAGTTGATGAATTCGTAATCACTTATGTTGATGCAGAGTTTGAATATGATGCGAAAATCAGAAACTTATTCGAAGATGACGACTTTTATGTAGCGGAAGAATCAGACATCAAAACTTACGAAGGCATGGATTATAGATATATGGTGTTTAAAAGAAAATAGAGCAGAAGAGTATTACACATCCATGCTAAGAATATCATACGGAAAAAATTGCTTTGATTACAAATCGAAAAAATCCGTCCAAAATCGTACCGCGTAAGCGAAGCGTGCTTACGATTTTAGGATTTTGAGATTCAGAAATCAACAATTTTTGTAGTCTAGATATTCGTGCATGATGTGTACTTACTCTTTGAAAAATTGGAGATGTAAAATGTCTCTTTTTTTATTGCTCAAATATTAAGATTTGGCAAAGTTATAATTGAGTATAATGTATTGTGATATAATACGGTTACGGAGGTGAGTAAATGCGTTGTCCTAATTGCAATGAAAAAGTGTTAGATACGGTGAATTTCTGTCACAATTGTGGGTTCAATTTGAAAGAATACCGCGAAAGTTTGAATGAACAAAAAGATATAGAAGAACAACCAAAAGATAGTCACGCATCTACAGACAAGGATTATTCCTATTCAGATGATGTGATGAATATTTTTAATATAAAAAATCGTGAGAAATCTGCTGAGGAACAAAAGGCTGAAGAAATCATAAATAAAAACAAATCTGAGCACAAACCTAAAAGAATTGAAGATATTTTTCAAGTTATTAACAAAAACAAATCTCAGTATGGAAAGTTCAATCCAGACAAAGAAGTTGAGAAGAAGATTAATCACGAAGATGAAAAAGAACCCGAAGAAAATTATGAAAACACGATTTTTATTACCAAAGGTTACGACGAAAATCAAGAAAAAATCAAAAGAGATGAGTCGATAAGATTCACATCTGCAAATGAGTTTACTATCCATAAGATTGAAGAAGAAAATGATGATGAAGACGAATTTATGGATACTTTTGAGGTTAAAACTAAACAAGTGTTTGACAGAATCAATTTGTTTTTCACGAAAATATTGAAGAAAATGATGGGTGGAGCACAACCTTACAGGTTCTCAATGAGAATAGCAGTTGTAATATTGTCAGCGTTGCCGCTATTGTTCTTTTACATGAATTCTACAAATCACTGGACATTTACTCAAAAATCAAAGGCAATCGTGGTTATGGTTTCTGTATTAGTATTGGATGTTTTCCAAAAAGTTTTATCATACAGTATGGGACTTAAACTATCAGGAACGAAATTATATCAACCTATCGACAAGGATTTGAGATATAATATCTCAGTTTTACTTTCGGTTATAGAATCTTTGATATTTAGCTTATTTGGGGTTTTAACAGCAGGTGGACTTGTCGGTTTTAGTTCGTCAGTTTTCACGTTCACATTTTTGGGAGCACATGCTTTTATATATTTAATTTCATTAGTAATATTGATACTATTTGCGACGATTATTTTAGTTGATAGATTTGATTACAAAAATTTGTGGAAAATTTACGGACTTAATGCTGCTGGAATTGTGATAACAAGACTTGTGGTGTTTATGGTCGTTATGACACTTCTTCAAAAAATATTTTTTGGACTTGCTCCGGGATTGATGTAGGTGATTAAATGATTTACACAGTTACTATGAATCCAGCACTTGAATTTGTAAGTGAAGTTTCGGATTTTGAATTTGACAAGAACAATATATCGGATTTTGATTTGATGCTTCCAGCTGGAAAAGGAATCAATGTTTCGAGAGTTTTAAAACAACTTGGACTTCCAACGGTTGCAACTGGATTTGCAGGAGGTTTTACGGGAGACTTTGTAGAAGATTGGCTAAGAAGAGAAGATATCAAATCTGAGTTCATAAGAATTGATGATAATACTAGAATTAATATCAAAATCACAGGCTCTTCGAAAACCGTAATCGAATCAAAAGGACCTAGCATTTCTCATCAAGAACTACAGGAATTGTTATACTATCTATCAAGAGTTAAAGAAGGAGATACTGTGTTTTTGTCCACAGCTTTTCCGAAAAATATAACAGAAACTGTAATCGAAAGAATGATTGCAATCTGTAAAGCTAACAAAGCGGAGTTCGTCCTCGATATAGATGAGTATTATTTGGAGAGATTTGCTAACGAAGGATCACTTCTTCAAAACATCAGCGTCAAATGCTTGGAGCATATGTTTAAAACAAAAATAGATTCAGAATCAGATTTGCTTAAATGGAAAAACGAAATATCTGGTTTGAATTCTAAATTTGTGATAGTTCCTTTTGTAGATAATAAAGTATATTTGTTCCAAAAGAATTCAATCTATGCTTTTGACATAGAACAGATGCTAAACCAAAAAAGAGATTTTGTTATTGACTCAATAATCGCGGGATTTATCGCGACATTTATCAGAACTTCAGATTATGAAAAGTCTTTTGAAATGGCAAATGCCTGTGCACTAGCTTCGTTGAAGACCAAGGATTTGCCGAAAAAATTCCAAATAGATGATTGCTTAGAAGATGTTAATATAATAAAAATAGACTAAAATAAAAAAACAAGGTGTTGAATTTAATTCATACCTTGTTTTTTTATGTTGTAATAAATTAAGAAATGGAGATTTAATTGAAAATGAAAAAGTTTTCAATATTTATATATATTTTACCATCTCGATATAACGAATGCAAGTTTTTTGTTACATTTTTTAAAATTTAATAAATTTGTAAATAGGCTCATGATTATCATTACTTTATCATAATAAAGGAAATAAGTCAAGTGATTTTTATGCAAAAACACAATTTGTTTTATTATCGGAACAAATTTAAAAAATGAATAAAAATAATTTGGTTTTATTTTCATAATAAGCGTAAAACGGCGTAGAATCAACAAGATAGCGAAATCACAAATTTTATTTTTGTGAGCAAAAAGTGTAAATTAATCCGAAAAAACATGGAAAAACTGTATTTTATACTGAAATTTTAAATTATAAAATAAATAATAATTGACAAATCCATTTTATGTCACTATAATGAGATAAAGTATTATTTATTAATCATACATAAATCATACTAAAAATAAACTGAAAGGAGAATAAGATGTCTGCTAATAAGAAAATATTGGAAGTTAATAATATGCATACAGCTTTTAGAATAAAAGATGATTATTATGACGCCGTAGACGATGTTTCATTTGAATTGTATGAAAATGAAGTATTAGCTATGGTTGGTGAATCTGGTTGTGGTAAATCTACACTTGCTACTACTATTATGGGTTTACATAATATGAATTACACTCAAATTAGCGGTGAAGTTATATATAACGGCGAAAATATTTTGAATTATACAGAAGCTCAATTCAATGAGTTGAGAGGTGGAGAAATTGGTATGATATTCCAAGATCCGTTGGCATCTCTTAATCCATTAATGAGAATTGGCGAACAAATTGAAGAAGCTTTGTTATATCACACTGATTTGGACAAGAAACAACGTCAAGCAAAAGCTATTGATCTTCTAAAAAAAGTAGGGATTGAAAATGCTGAAGTTATAGCAAGACAATTTCCTCATCAATTATCCGGAGGTATGAGACAAAGAGTAATCATTGCGATTGCTTTGAGTTGCAAACCTAGAGTTTTGATAGCTGATGAGCCAACTACTGCACTTGATGTTACAATTCAAGCACAAATTCTAGATTTACTAAAAGAATTACAAAATCAAATGAATTCAGGAATTATATTGATAACCCATGATTTAGGAGTTGTAGCACAAATCGCTGACAGAGTTTGCGTAATGTATGCAGGTCAAATCGTTGAGATTGCACCTGTGGATGAGTTGTTCAATAATCCACTTCATCCATACACAAGAAGTTTATTAAATTCCATTCCACAAGCAGATAATGAATCTGATCAGTTACATGTTATAGAAGGTATGGTTCCTTCGTTGAAAAATTTACCTAGAAAAGGATGCAGATTTGCACCTCGTATTCCTTGGATAGACGATCATGAACACGAAGAAAATCCAGTACTACACGATGTTGGCAATGGACACATGGTTCGTTGTACTTGCTGGAAGAATTTCCATTTTAAAGACGAATAGGAGGGAAATATGGGATTTTTAGAAGTTAAAAATTTGAAAGTTCATTATCCAATTCGTGGTGGATTTTTTAATACAATTCAAGACTATATCAAAGCTGTAGACGGCGTAGATATGGATATTGAACAAGGAAAAACTTATGGTTTGATTGGAGAGTCAGGATCTGGGAAATCCACTATTGGAAAAGCTATAGTAGGGCTTGAAAAGATTACAGATGGACAAATTTTGTACGAAGGAAAAGATGTTACAAGTAGATCTTACAGAAAAAAGATCAACTACAACCAAGACGTTCAAATGATTTTCCAAGACTCAATGAGTTCACTTGATCCTAAAAAAAGAATTTTGGATATAATTGCTGAACCAATCAGAAATTTTGAAAAACTAACACCAAAAGAAGAAAAAGAAAAGGTGTTTAAATTGTTGGATATAGTTGGACTTAACGAGAGTGCAATCTATAAATATCCATTTGAATTCTCAGGTGGTCAAAGACAAAGAATTGGAGTTGCAAGAGCTGTTGCGTGTAACCCACGATTGATTGTTGCAGACGAACCTGTTAGTGCACTTGACTTATCAGTTCAAGCGCAAGTATTAAACTACATGAAGTTGATTCAACAAGAGTTTAATCTAAGCTACATTTTCATCTCTCACGATTTGGGAGTTGTAAGACACATGTGTGATTACATTTATATCATGCACAACGGCAAATTTGTAGAAACTGGAAATCGTGATGATTTGTACTCCGATCCACAACACATTTACACAAAGAGACTTATCGCAGCGATTCCTCAAATCGAACCAAATAGAAGAAAAGAACTTAGAGATGCTAGACAAGCTATTGAAAAGAAATTTGATGAACAAAAAAATGTCTACTACGATGAAAATGGATCGGTGTACGATTTGACAAAATACAAAGATTCTCATTATGTAGCAGCTAGAAAGGGGGAAATATAATATGACTAAAACAATAATCAGAAGATTTTTAATAATGATTCCTCAATTGATAGTGTTAAGTTTATTTATATTCTTTGTAGCTCAAAAGATGCCAGGTGACCCATTTACAGGGAAAATCACACCAAGTACTGGTAACTCAAAGGTTGAAGAAGAACTTAAAATAAAATCTGGATTTTACGATCCATGGTATGTAAAATACAAAAGATGGGTTGGCAATGCACTTCAAGGAGACTTTGGTGATTCTTATACTCAAAAGCTACCTGTAAAAGACGTTATAGGTCAAAGAGCTAAGAATACATTCTTCTTATCATTGTTCTCATTAATAATAATGTATGCAATTGCAATTCCTCTAGGAATAAACGCAGGTAGGTACAGTGGGTCGGCATTCGATCAGGGGGTTAACTTGTACAACTTCCTGGCACTAGCAACCCCGGGGTTCGTATTTTACTTGATAATGCTTTTAATTTTCGGATATGAGCTTGGATGGTTTCCAACGAGTGGTATCATAAGCCTTGAAGCCTCAGCAAAAGGCGGCATGGCAGCGGTATTAAGTAGATTTTATCATATGCTACTTCCTGCAATATCTTATGCACTACTTACAACTATTGGAACTATTCAATATTTGAGAAATGAAGTTGTAGATGCAAAAAGTCAAGACTACGTAAGAACTGCAAGAGCAAAAGGGGTTCCTATCAAAAAAGTTTACAGTAAACACATTTTTAGAAACTCACTTTTACCAATAGCTGCATTCTTCGGATTCCAAATCACAGGATTGTTAGCAGGTTCTATCATGATTGAAACAATCTTCGGATACCAAGGAATGGGTTCATTATTCGTTGACTGTATCAACCAAAGAGATTACTCAGTTATGACTGCACTTGTTATGATATATGGTTTCTTGACACTTTGCGGTTCATTGTTAAGTGATATTATCATGAGTATAGTGGATCCAAGAATAAGGATAGATTAGGAGGTTTTTATGAAAGAAGTAAAAGTAACAGAAGAAAAGCTTGAAGAATATAAAGACCTTGCAAAAGACAATCCTACTGGATTTAAAGTAATTGTTAATGAATTCAAAAAAGATAAACTAGCAATAGTGTCATTGGTAATATTGGCAGTTTTGTGGATAGGAATATTCGTTGGAGCTATGTTACTTGACAAAGAGCAAGTAATGAAAGTTGACATACTTAATTCATACGTAAGACCAGGAGAAGCTGGACATATACTAGGAACAGACCAAGGTGGTAGAGATTTATTCGGACAATTAATCATTGGAGCGAGAAACTCAATTGTCATAGGAATTGCCGTAACAATACTTACATCTGCAATAGGAATAGTTGTAGGTTTATTGATAGGCTATTACGGAGGATGGTTGGACAATATTATAATGAGAATTATAGACTTCATCCAAATTCTTCCAACAATGATGATTATCATAGTTTTCGTAACAATTGTTCCAAAATATTCGATGTTTACATTCGTAATGATATTTACAGTTTTCTACTGGACAGGAATGGCGAGACTTGTAAGATCAAAAGCTCTTGCTGAAAGTAAAAAAGACTATGTAAATGCATCGAAGACAATGGGAACTAGCGATTTGAAGACGATGTTTACAGGAATTTTGCCAAATATTTCTTCAATATTAATAGTAGATATGACATTAAGTTTCGCCGGTAACATCGGTATTGAAACAGGACTAAGCTTTCTAGGTTTCGGGCTTCCACCATCAGATCCATCACTTGGAACGTTGGTATCATTAGCCAGAAAACCAGAAGTTATTCAAGACAAATTATATGTATGGTTACCCGCATCATTATTGATATTAGTAATGATGTTGTGTATAAATTACATCGGTCAAGCATTAAGAAGAGCTTCCGATGCAAAACAAAGGAAAGGATAAGGGTGAAAATAATGAAAAAGAAGTTTAAATCATTATTGGCAATCTTTTTAGTATTGGCATTCGTACTTACTGGATGTGGAAATTCTAAGAAAGATAGCGGAAAATCGTCGGATTCTGGTTCAAAACAAGAATCTAGTACAGGCAAAAAGGCAAACGCAGAAAACAAAGGCAACATAGTCGGAGAACAAATGGGCGGCGGTGTTCTTGTTGAAAATGAAGGCGAACCAATTAAAGGTGGTACATTTAGAGTAGGTATCCCTACAGACTCACCTTTTAAAGGTATATTCAACAACGCACTACAAGACGATAACATTGACTGGACAATCATTGGACCTACAATGTATGGTTCAGCAAATAATGGAGAAAGCTTGGAATTGAGAGATTCTGGAGCTGAAAAATTTGAATGGGATGAAAAAGCAAAGACTGCTACTATTAAATTATCAGACTCATTCAAATGGAATGACGGAAAACCTGTTACTGCAAAAGACATTATCATCAACTACTTAATCATTGGACACAAGGATTATCCTGGTGTACGTTATGATGATGATATGATTAACATCGTTGGTATGGAAGATTATCACGCTGGAAAAACAAAAGACATCTCTGGTGTTAAAGAAATCGACGAAAAAACAGTTCAAATCTCATTTAAAGAATGGAAACCTTCAATTAAATGGGGCGCTGGTATTTGGCATGAACCAACTAACTACGAACAAGTAAAAGACATAGCTATAAAAGACATAATCTCTTCTGATCCAATCAGAAAGAATCCTAAATCAGCTGGACCTTTCTACATTTCAAATGTAGTTCCAGGACAATCAGTTGAATTTACAGCTAACGAACACTTCTGGGGTGGAAAACCAAAAATCGATAAAGTCGTAATGGAAGTAGTTCCAACCTCACAAATTTTAGCATCATTAAAATCTGGTAAATACGACTATATCGCAGGTGGAGCACCTTCAGATACATTCAAAGAAATTTCTGAATTAAAAGGATACAAAGTTGCAAGATACCAAGACATGGCATACACTTACCTAGGATTTAAATTAGGTAAATGGGACAAAGCTAAAGGAGAAGTTGTAGTAGATCCTAACGCTAAGATGGCAGATGTAAACCTACGTAAAGCAATGGGTTATGCAATCGACAACAACGCAGTTGGTGAAAAATTCTACCTAGGATACAGATCACAAGCAAAATCAGTTGTTATTCCAATCTTCAAAGATTACTTTGACGATAGCCTTAAAGGATACAACTACGATCCAGAAAAAGCTAAACAATTGTTAGACGAAGCTGGTTACAAAGACGTAGACAACGACGGATTCAGAGAAGACAAAAATGGTAAACCATTGGTAATCAAATTCGCATCAATGTCAGGTGGAGAAATCGCAGAACCATTGTCAGCATACTATATCCAATGTTGGAAAGAAATTGGATTGAATGTTGAATTAACAGGCGGAAGATTAATCGAATTCAACGCATTCTACGACAAACTTAAAAACGACGATCCAGAAATCGACGTATTCCAAGGAGCTTGGGCTGTAGGCACTAACCCAGACCCATCAGGATTATTCAGTAAGAATGCATCATTCAACTACTACAGATATACTAATCCAGAAATGCAACAAGCATTGGATAAGATAGCTGATGGTAAAACATCTGATGAAGAAAGAGCACAAGCATACAAAGACTTTGCTAAAGTAATGGAAGACAATGTACCATTGATTCCAACACTTTACAGAGAAGCTTTATCTCCAATCAACAAGAGAGTTAAGAAATTTGATTTCAGATATGTTCAAGATCTTAACAAAGATGACTTCAGATGGAATCAAATCGAACTTACAGCAGACCAACCAATGAAAGAATAATATTTTTTAAATTAGTGGGGTGTAAATTTGCACTCCACTTTTTTCTATGTAAAATATGTAAAAATACGTAAAATATAACGTTTTCGTTTATTGACTTATTCTAGCTTATTCATTAGAATATTAGAGAGGTGTAATGAATGAAGCAGAAAAATATTATTGCTGTAGTTTTGATAACTGTAGCAATATTTGTTGGTGCTTTTGTAGGACTAAATATTTTAAATTCATCAAAGGCAGAAAAATTAGATAAATTGGCTCACCAATGTATAGTAGATGGTAATTACCAAAAAGCTGTAGATTATTACAGTGAATTGTACGATAGAACAAACGATGGATCTTATATAGACAAAAAGCGTGAAGCTGTGGAACTTTTATCATCCAAGAATAATTACGATTATGGTGTAAATTATTTGAAGGAAATGAAATATGTCGACGCGGCAAAAAGTTTCTTGAAAGTAAGCAGCAAAGACAATGTAAACTATCAAAAAGCGCAACAAAGATTGCAAGAAAGCACACAAGCGGTGATAATTGCAAGTGATTCATTTGCAGAAGATGACAACTTTGATGCAAGTTTGAATATGTTAAACTCATATGCACGTGTAATGCCACACGAAACCATTGTTATAGACAAAATAAAAGAAGTTGAAAAAGCAAAAAATCAATACAATGAGAAAAAACAAGAAGAAGAAAAACAACGTGCATTGTCTGAGAAAAAAGAAAAAGAAGCCAGAGAAAAAGCTGAAAAACTAGCCAGTGAATCAGCTGAAGAATTAAAGAAAGAAAAAGAAAGCACAAAACAACCAGATAAACAAGATGAAAGTTATGAAACTGATGATAACAAAAGACTTATCGATTTGTGCATTCGTTTAGTTGGTAAAACTTATTTGGTAACTACAGATAATGCCAAAATCTACGAAGAACCAAGCAATAAATCACAAGTGATTTCTTCAATTCCTATGGGAAGTGAAGTGTACATTTATGAAGCAAAACCAGATTCGGGTCAAAGAGTATGGTGTCATGCGATAATTAAAAGTGCAGATTCACTAAAATCATACGATGCGTGGATTTCATCAAATAACTTAGAAATTAACGATTAAGCTCTCAATAATGAGGGCTTTTTGCACATTGCAAACCTTCATACACGAACATCGGACTCAAAAGATTTGTGATTTCTAAATTTCAATCTTCTAAAATCCGTAACTCGCATTCGCTCAAACAGACGGATTTTTGAACGAAGATTTTCAATTTGAAATCAATTAAATTTTTATCGTATGATGTTCTTAGCATTACGGTTTGCAAAATATAATCGAAATTGCTCTCAATAATGAGGGCTTTTTTAGTAGAAAGGGGTGTGTTATGGATTTAAATTTTTTGCATTTTGATTTGGATGCTTTTTTTGCGTCTTGTGAAATTCTGGATAATCCAAGACTGAAACACGTCCCAATGGTTGTAGGTGGAAGAAGTCAGAGGGGGATAATTACTACTGCGAACTACGAAGCTAGAAAATACGGCTTACACTCTGCAATGCCGATATTTCAAGCGAAAAAGATTGTTCCAAATCTAGTTATAGTTACTCCTGATTTTGAAAAATACAGAGCTAATAGCGAGAAAGTTTTCAAGGTTTTGTCGACTTTTTCTAATAAAATTCAAAAGATGAGTATTGATGAAGGGTGCATGGATATTTCTCATATTAAAATGGACAGATTAGAACTGGCAAATCTAATCCAAGAAAATGTAAGGATAAAAACGGGATTGTCTATCTCTATTGGAATAAGTTACAACATGAGCCTTGCAAAACTTGCGTCAGATTGGAATAAGCCTCATGGAATCAAAATTATAACGCAAGATGATATTCCAGATATCTTGATGGATTTAAATGTGGGTAAAATTCAAGGAATTGGCAGAAAATCTGAGGAAAAACTAAACAATATTGGAATTAAAAAGGTAAGTGATTTGTACGATTTATCCAGAAATAATTTGAGAGAATTGTTCGGTAAGTTTGGTGAAGTGATTTACGATAGAATTCGTGGTATTGACGATAGACAGTTGGATTTGTCAAGAATTAGAAAATCTATTGGAGTTGAGTACACTTTTGAACGTGATTTGAAAAATTACAATGAGTTATTGAAAAAAGCAAGTGAGTTCAGTGAAGAATTAGCAGATGATCTCCATAAGAAAAATATTAAAGCAAAGACCATTAGGATTAAAATCAAACTCAGCGATTTTTCAGTGATTACCAAATCGATGACTCTTGATGAATACATTAGTGATGTCAAGGATATTTACAGGATCGTGAAATATCTTGTGCTTAATACTAAGATAGAAAAGTCGGTGAGGCTTTTCGGAATTACTGCGGCAAACCTGAGTGATACGACTTTTGAGCAGTTAAAATTTTTGTAGTAAAAAACTTTACATAATACCTTGCAATATGTACTACTGTGTATTATAATGTAATCAGGAGGTAAGATATGAACACACAATTAAAAAAAGGGATTTTAGAATTATGTGTCTTATCGGTTATATCTAAACAAGACAGCTACGGATACGAAATTATAGATCAGATAAAAGATAAGATACCAATGAGCGAAGGAACAATTTATCCTATGCTTAGAAGATTGAAAAACGACAAATACTTGGAAGATTACACTGAGCAATCAGAATCAGGTCCATCTAGGAAATATTATAAGATAACAGACGAAGGAAAAACATATTTGCACTCACAACTTGAAGATTACAAAAAATTGGTTGAAAGTGTTAAGGCCTTGTTAGAGGAGGGTTTTTAAATGAATAAAGAACAATTTATGGAACTTTTAGATTATTATTTCAGAAATGTCGACGAAACAACTTACAGAGAAATCAAGAATGATTACGAAGAACATTTTAGAATCGGCGTTGAAAATGGAAAAACTGAAGAAGAGATTTCAACTGAATTAGGTAATCCAAGAGAAATATTCAACGAATGTAAAGAAGCTGGTATTATCAGAGAAAACAACTTATTCGGTATGTTTAATTTGGATAGCATCGGTGATTTCTTTAATTCCAAAATTTTCGACCAATCCAAAGACAAAGACTATGATTTGTCACAACAAACATTGGAATTCGACAATGATTTTCACAGAATCGAAGTTAAATCAAATGCGGACATTGATGTGTCAACTCACGAATTGGATAAAATAATCGTAACTTACACTACAACTGACGAAACACAAAAGTTGGACGTAGATTATATGAATCACGTGTTGAAGCTTGGCAAAGTTAAAATGGAAAAATTCTTCCAAAAAAGCTTCATCAAATCAATTTCTATCAAAATCCCGCAAGACAGTGACTTGGGATTGAATATTGCCACAGCAAGTGGAGATGTAAATGTAGATGTTATTAGTAACGACGTTACTTGCAACACTTCAAGCGGTGATGTAAATATCACAACACAATCAAACAATGTAAATGTCAACACAGCAAGTGGGGATGTTCAAGTTTCCAAATGCAAAAAAGAAATTTACGTTAATACTGTAAGCGGTGATGTGAAGGTGAATTCCGAAAATCCAGAAATCACAGTGAACACTGTAAGTGGCGATATCGAAATCGATGTGAACGAAAACAAAGATTTGAATGTGAGAGGTGTGTCTAGCGATATTAACATCCACATTAAAGAAAAGAAAGGTTCAATAGAACTTAAAACTGTCAGCGGAGAAATTCAAATCGACAGTTACTACAAAGATAGTTCCAAAAAAATCAGTAAATCTCACGACCAATCATTCTCAAATGATGAAATCGAAATAAGTGCTGCAACAGTTAGTGGAGATATTACTGTAGATTAAATTTAAAATTGACTGCAATGATTTTTCGTTGCAGTTTTTTTATTGTAAATTTGCGGTTAAATATTATAATAACGTAAAAAAACATTGAAAATATGATAAAATAGAAGGTAATATGGAGGAATAATAATTTTGAAAATAATAGTAACTTGCGCATTCGGTTTGGAGAGCTTAGTCAAAAGACAACTTTTGGATATGGGCTATGAGAATTTGAATGTAAATGACGGAAGAATAATGCTTGAGGGCGATGAAAAAGACATCGCAAAATTAAATATAAATTTGAGATGTGCAGACAGAGTTCTAATCGAATTGGGTAACTTTAAGGCTGTATCATTTGAACAACTTTTTAAAGGCGTAGAAAAAATAAATTGGTTAGAAATTTTAGAAGCGGATTCTAATTTTATTGTAGAGGGCAGAAGTTACAAATCAAAATTATTTTCTATTAAAGATTGTCAATCGATTACAGAAAAGGCGATTATCAAATCTCTTCAGAAAAAATACAAGGTGGATTGGTTCTCAAAATCCAAGGGAAGATTCAGGATTGAAGTTAGTTTAGTAAAAGATATTTGTTCGATAACTTTGGATACTTCGGGAGACGGACTTCACAAAAGAGGATACAGACAAGATTCGGTACTTGCACCTATAAGGGAAAACTTGGCGGCAGGGATTATCGATTTGTCGTTTGCGAGTAGCGACAGACCTCTTGTGGATTTGTTCTGTGGTAGTGGAACTTTTGCGATAGAAGCTGCGAGAAAATTCAGAAATATCGCACCTGGGATTGACAGAAAATTCGATTTTATTAATTTTAACGATAAATTCAACAATGCCTACAAACAAGAGCGAACAAAAGCCTTGGAGAGCATTGATTACGACAAGAAGATAGATATTTTCGCAAGTGATGTGGACGGCTCAGCGATTGAAAAAGCAATAGCAAATGCAGAAAATGCTGGAGTCAGAGAAGACATTAGATTTGTGACGAGGGATTTCAGAAATGTTGTCTTGAAAGATAATTACTTCGTCCTAATATCCAACCCACCTTATGGTAAAAGACTTGGAGAAAGAAAAGAAGCAGAGAAGATTTACGAGGATTTGGGCATTAAAATGGCGAAATTCAAGACTGCGTCACAATATATAATCACAGATTGTGAAGATTTTGAGAAATTTTACGGCAAAAAATCATCTAAAAACAGAAAGATGTACAACGGAAATATGAAGTGTTATTTGTATCAATATTTTGGTCCGAGACCTAAATAGGAGGAGATATCCTTGGAGAAGAAATCAAGTGAAGATGTTAGTGATTTCAAAGGATCTGATTATGAAGTTCTAAATTCTATGAAGGATTTAGTTAGAGTAATAGATAAAGATGGGGTAATAATATTCGCCAACACAAGCATGATAAAATCAATGCCTATCAACCCGATAGGGGTGAATTGCTATTTGGATTACAGTGAAGATTTTCCAAAATGCTTGGCAGATAGAAAATACCGTTTGAACAGCACTATCAAAGAAAAAAGAAAAATAAATGGCGTGGATTATTCCATAACTTCTTCTCCAGTTATGGATAAAGATGGAGAAGTGGTCAGCACTGTCGAAGTTTTCAGAGATATTTCAAAAGAGGTCAAAACTCAGATTGATTTGATTAATGCGAACAAGGACATCAAGGATGAGATTATATTCGCCAAGCACATTCAAAGCAAAACTTTGCCTAGTAAGGGTGAGCATGTTGGTTTGGACTTGGATTATAGTTATATTTCGTCTAGGGATTTGTCCGGAGATATCATCGATTGCATAGACATTGACGAAAGATTTGTAGGTATTTACATCGCAGATGTTGTGGGCCATGGAATCGCTGCATCAATACTTACGATGTTTATCAGACAGACAATGAGGTATTTGGTAAGTAGAATTACAGATTCCAGACCAAAAAGAGTGCTGAAGGATTTGAATACAACATTTACTGAACTTAATTTATCGGTGGATAAATATTTTACGATTTTTTACGGATTATACGATAGAAAACTCAAAATATTTTCATATGCAAATGCTGGTCACAATGGTATTCCATTTTTGATTTCAAATGACAAAATAGAAGAATTGAAGGTTACAGGTCATCCTATTTCTCCAATGTTTGAGGGAGTGGGCTTTGACCAAAGAGATATATTGGTTTCCAGTGGCGATGAATTAATCATGTACACTGATGGAATAACAGAAACTAGAGGATTTGACAACGAATTTTACGGCGAAGAAAGACTAAAAAAAGATTTAATGAAAGTTCCAGAAAATAGAATTGAATACGTGTTAAACGAGGTGAATTCTTTCAGATTTTTGGAACAGGATGACGATATTGTTCTAGTGAGTTTGAAGGTTCTATAGGAGGAAATATGTTCAAGCTAGATTTTTCAAATACGACAAGTCATAATTCTGTGGATACTTTGAGGACAGAATCCGTAAATGCTTTAGAAAAGCTTTTAAACAAATCCTGTGAAGGCAAGGAATTCACAGGATGGATTGATTTGCCAAAAAATTACGACCGAGAAGAATTCGAGAGAATCAAAAAATGTGCGAAAAAGATAAGAGAAAGCTCTGATTGTTTAGTTGTGATTGGAATCGGTGGAAGCTACATGGGAGCTAAGGCGATTGATTATGCGATGAGCGATTATTTTAAGAAATCCGACATCGAAATTATCTACGCTGGATTCCAATTGTCTTCTACTTATTTGTCTGAACTTTTGGATTATTTGAAGGACAAAGATTTTTGCGTAAATGTAATTAGTAAATCGGGGACGACTACAGAACCTGCAATCGCTTTTAGATTTATCAAAGAATTGATGGATGAAAAATACACAAAAGAAGAACAAAAAGATAGAATTTTCGCCACTACTGATAAACAAAAAGGTGCATTGAAGGAATTGTCTGATATCAACGGCTACGAGACTTTTGTAGTTCCAGATGATATCGGCGGAAGATTTTCCGTTCTAACTTCTGTTGGATTGTTGCCACTTTGTGTAAAAGGATTGGACATCGATAAATTGATGGTGGGCGCAGCAAATGCAATGGAAGATTTTACACAACTTGATTATGAGTCTAACTTTGCTCTACAGTACGCTTCATTTAGAAATAATATGTATCGCAATGGCAAAGACATCGAGATACTCATTAATTACGAAATGAGATTGAAATATTTTTCTGAATGGTTCAAGCAATTATTTGCAGAATCTGAAGGTAAAAACAACAAGGGAATATTCCCGATGATGTGTAATTTCACGACAGATCTTCATTCAGTAGGTCAAATGATTCAAGACGGACAAAAAAACGTGTTTGAAACTGTGATTTCAGTTGAAAATCCACGCAAAGATTTGTATATAAAATCTGACGCAGATAACTTGGATAATCTGAATTATTTGAGCGGAAAATCAGTGGATTATGTGAACAAGATGGCTATGCAAGGAACACTTAATGCGCATTTGTATTCAAATGTTGAAAGTGTTGTCGTGAAAATTGATGAGATTAATGAAGAAAATCTAGGATATATGATTTATTTCTTCGAAATGAGTGTTGCGATTTCGGCGCTTGTTTTGGGAGTGAATCCTTTTAATCAACCGGGAGTTGAAGAATATAAGAAGCAAATGTTTAAACTATTAGAAAAGCCGGGTTATTAATATGAAAGAGTTAAAGAAAATAATTTTGTACGAGAAAAGCTATGAGATTTCGAAAATAATATTCGTTTTGTTGACGTCTGTTTTATTTTTGAAATTTGCCAAGGTCGACCACGTTTTTGTTAAATCGTTTTTTATAACGGTGTTTTCATTCGTACCGATAATAGGAGCAGGAGTGTATTTTATTCCAGCAATCATTCTTAATTTATTAGAATCAAATACGCTCTATTTGGCGATGTATGCGTGGTTGTTCTTGGCGTTAATGAGCATTGATAAAATAATTTACAGTGTATTTTACGATTTGCCATTTGATTACAGCCCGATATTTTACATTATTATGGGAATGATTTTGTATTTGATATTTGGCAAATACATATTGTTGGTGTTTGGTTTGTTTGTATACGGAGTAAATGTGTACAACAACTACAACAAGTACAAGAAAACAAAAGCTTTTTACAATAAAGCTTTGTTCAATTTCGTTGATTTGAAACAAATTATTCAAGAAAATTAGAATACGGAGGAAATTGTGGAAAAATTATTGATTGCAAGAGGAAACGAAGATATCGAACTTCTTTCAAATAAAGTAAATCAACATGGGTTAATCGTAGGAGCGACTGGAAGCGGAAAAACAGTTACATTAAAAGTGTTGTGCGAATATTTCTCTGATTTGGGAGTTCCAACTATTTTGTCAGATGTTAAGGGAGATTTGTCAAACTTAGCATCAGTCGGTGAAATGAACGATAATCTTAAATCTAGACTAGATGAAATGAATATCACAGATTTCGATTTCAAAAACTATCCTGTGAATTTGTGGGATGTTTACGGAGAAGCTGGACTTCCACTGAGAGTTTCTGTTTCTGAAATGGGTCCGATTTTGTTGTCTCAGATTTTGGATTTGAACGATACACAAGCTGGAATATTGAATATTGCATTCAGAGTTTCTGATGAAGAAGGGCTATTGTTGTTGGACATAAAAGATTTGCGTTCTATGCTTAATCATTTGTCTGATAATAAGGATGTTTATTCCAAAAAATACGGAAATATCACAACTCAAAGTATCAGTGCAATTATGAGAAAATTATTGTACATTGAAGATATGGGTGCAGATAAATTCTTGGGAGAGCCAAGCTTAGATATAAAAGATTTGATGAAGACGGATTCTGATGGACGCGGATTTGTGAATATAATTTCTGCAGCAAAACTTATCAACGACAAAAACTTGTATTCTATGTTTTTGTTGTGGCTATTGTCAGAGCTTTTCGAATCGCTACCTGAAGTTGGCAATCCAGAAATTCCAAAACTTGTGTTCTTCTTTGACGAAGCGCATTTGTTGTTCGATAATGCGAACAAAATGATAATGGATAAAATCGAACAAGTTGTAAGACTTATTCGTTCAAAAGGCGTGGGAATATTCTTCATCACACAAAACCCACTAGATATTCCAGATTCTATTTCTTCGCAATTAGGAAATAGAATTGTGCATCAATTGAGAGCTTTCTCTCCAAAAGAATTGAAGGCAGTGCAAAAAGTTTCTGAAACTTTCAGATCAAACGCCGATATGAATGTAAAAGATGAAATTGTAAATTTACGAACTGGTGAAGCGTTGATTTCATTCTTGGACGAAAAAGGAGCACCAAGTATAACTAAAAAAGGATTGGTACTTCCACCACATTCATCATTTACGCCACTTTCTCAATCAGACGTGGATTATATCGTGAAAAACTCTGATTTACATCAAAAATATTCGCAATCAATCGACAGAGAATCTGCTTATGAAATACTTCAAACAAAATTGCAAAATCAAATTAAAGAAGAGCCAGAAAAACAAACTAAGAAATCCACAAAACAAGAAAAATCTCCGATAGAAGACTTCGCAACTAAAAGCATCAACTCAATGCTTGGTAGTTTTACAAGACAAATCGGTAGAGACATAGCGCGTGGAGTATTTGGTTCAATAAAAAAGAGCATAAAATTTTAAAAAACCTCCCATGTGGGAGGTTTTTTAATGCCAGTAAATTTTGTTTTATTGTTTTTCGGCGCTGATTACTAATGGTCTGGAGTTTTCCTTATCAAATTCTGCTTTATTAAATCCGCCGTATATTTTTATTTTCTCAAAACCATTTTGTTCTAAAAGTTTTACTAATTCATCTGATGTTATTGGAAATAAATTGACGTCATTTTCGATGGATTTATCAGCGGCTGTCATCACTGTGTTAAATCGTATAAAATCACCATTTCTGAAATATTTTCGTACAAATTCAACTTTTTCGTTTTTGATAGTTGGAAGATCTCCCAAGTAATCATCATCTACTTGTAAAAATGGATGGAAGTTAATGATTTGAAGTACGAGATTTCCGTTTGGGTTTAACTTGTCATAGCACTTTTTCAAAAATTCATTTATTTTTTCTGTAGAATCCAAGTGTACCAAAGAATTTCCGATGCAATAAATCAAACCGAAATTATCCTCCAATTTGTCGATATCTAACATATTCATACATTTAGCATCGATTTTGTTTTCATTAATTGCCTTGTCGACAAACTTTTCTTCCAGATCAATCCCCATCACATCATACCCATTATCTTGAAGCCTTTTAGCAACTTTTCCAGTGGCACAGGCAACATCCAAGATTTTGCCTTTAGCATGTTCTTCTAAGAAGCTAATTTGCTTGTCGTTTGGTTGAAAAATATCTTCGTAATTATCTGAAATTGAATCGTAAAATTTACTCATATCATCACCTCTAATGTAATTATACCCAAAAGAATGTTACAATTTTATAAAATTGTCATAATTTTGTAATAATTTCAAATCGTGTGATATAATTAGATAAATGAGGTGAAAACTTGATACGTAATAATCACGATAGATTTCTAGAAGAAAAAAGAAGACGCGCAGTAAAACGAAGGATTGTGTTTTCTGTATTTCTATTAGTAATTCTATTTTCAATCATAAAAGTAAAAAATGATAGGCAAGAGCATTCAGCTGAACAAAAACAAGCTGAGATAGCTCAGGAGCAAAAAACTTCTGAACAACAAAATTCCAAACCAGAAGAACCAGTGGAAAAAGAAAAAACTGATGAGGAAGTTTTTGATGAAATCAAAAAGAATGAAAATATTTACCAAAACACATTTAAGAGAAATGAATTGTTGCACAATTTGGAAGTTTACGCAAAGTACAATCCGAATGCGAAACTAGTTATGAAAAACGCTGACGACATTCATCCTTCTCTTTTAAAACTTGCCGGTAACAACTACACTGCTGTGAATTTCGTGGCGAAAACAATTGATTCTACAATTAAAAACGATTATTCATATCCAGAAAACGCAAATAGTTCGAACGTGCCATTGTATTTGCAATGGGACAAGAGATGGGGTTATGAAAAATACGGCTACGGAATTATTGGATTTACAGGATGTGGTCCTACAAGTTGCGCAATGGCGATGTCGTATTTGAAAAACGATCCTTCAATCACTCCAGCAAAAATAGCTGAAGAGAGTGATCGCAACGGATATTCTTCATCAGAAGGAACAAGCTGGGGATTTTATCCTTATATCGCAAAAAAATACGGATTGAAAGCTGTGCAAATGGATGCGAATTATAATGTAATCAAAGAAAATCTAAAAAAAGGAAATCCAATCCTAATTTCTGTAAGACCTGGCGATTTCACACAAACGGGACATGTCATGGTGATTTCTGGAATAGATGCAAATGGCAATATTATACTGAACGATCCAAACAGTTTTACTAATTCGCAAAAATCATGGAAATACGATAGATTACAACCACAAATCAAAGCGATGTGGGTGTTTAGTAATGGAGTATAAATGAAAAAATACACAAAATACAAAAAAGATCTTGAATATTCTTATACAATGGGACCTTTTCCAACTTATGAACTTATTGAAAATAAGGCTGATATTGTTGAGGAGGTCTTAATTTCTGAAGATTTCAATGACACAGAGAAATTAATAAAAATATTGAAAGAGAAGAAAATTTCTTATACGATTTCGAATAAACAAATCAACAAAATTTCACTAAAAGACAAGGAATACGTGATTGGAGTTTTCAAAAAAGAAAAATCAAAATTCAAAGAAAAAAACCACATAATTTTGGACGGAATAGACAATATGGGAAATCTTGGAACGATTATGAGGAGTATGCTTGCATTTGGTTACAAGGATTTGGCGTTGATTTCAAATACTTGCGACGTTTACAATCCTAAAGTTGTACGTGCAAGTATGGGAGCTTTTTTCAAATTAAATATTCAAAGATTCGATAATCTTGAAGATTACAAGAAAAATTTCCCGGAAAATAAGATTTATTCGTTTTTGTTAGATGAAAGCTCAAATGAATTAAGTGATGTAAAATTTGATGAGCCGTTTAGTTTGGCGTTTGGAAATGAAGGAGCAGGACTTCCACAAGAATACTACAATGAAAATAAGATTTTCATCAATCAATCGAAGGACGTGGATTCTTTGAATTTGCCGATAGCTTGTTCAATTGCAATGTATCAATCAAAGGTGATTTAATGAAGAGAGTATTTGTATTTGATTTGGACGGAACGTTGATAGATTCTATTGAAATGATAAATAATTGTTTCAATCACACTACACAAAAATTCGGACTCAAACCCGTAGAAAAGGAAAAATTTAATTATTTTCTGGGAGATGGGCCTAAGATTTTGGTGGAAAAATCTTTGAATTATTTGATAGAGCGCGATAATTTAGATGAAGCAAAAATTCATTCTCAATTTAACGAAATCTACGACAGCTACATCGAATATTACAACGGATATGACGATAAGAAAACACAACTGTATCCACATATAAGAGAAAGCTTGGATAAGTTAAAAGAAATGGGCGCACTTGTTTGCGTATGCACGAACAAGACTCTTCCAGCAGCAGAAAAAATTTTGAATAATTTATTTCCACAAGGTTATTTTGATTATGTGTCTGCTTTGGAAGATGAAACCAAGAGAAAACCAAATCCGTATTTGCTCGAAAAAATAGTGGGGGATTTGGATATTAAAAAAGATGAGATTGTATATTTTGGAGACACTGACACAGATATTGAGACGTGCAAGAATGCAAATGTAACAAGCGTCGGTGTTGAGTGGGGATTTAGAGAAAGAGAAGAACTTGTAGAATCGGGAGCAGATTTTGTGATTTCCGATCAAAGAAGGATAGTTGATTTTTATGGAGAATTACCAAAAAATATTGGATAAAACAATTGAAAATCTAAACGGAGGAGAAACACTTCTTCTTCACAGCTGTTGTGGGCCTTGTTCCAGTTATGTACTGGAATATTTGTCACAGTACTTTAAGATAACTATTTTGTTTTACAACCCAAACATTTCTCCACAATCTGAGTTCGACAAGAGAGTTGTGGAGCAGAAAAAAGTAATCGAAAATACAAAAGCAAAGTATCCGATAGATATAATTGTTGACAAATACGATCCCGATGAATTCTACGAAAGGGTGAAACCATACAAGGATTTGGGAGAGAAATCACAGCGCTGTTATGAGTGCTACGATTTGCGAATCGACAGAACTTTCGACATTGCAGATGAGATGGGTTTTGATTTCGTAACGACGACTTTGTCAGTTAGCCCTCACAAAAACAGTCAATGGATCAATGAAATCGGAGAGAAATTAGAACAAACTCACAAAGCGAAATTCTTGCATTCTGATTTCAAGAAGAGAAATGGATACAAGAGGTCAATAGAATTATCGAAGGAGTTTGATTTGTATAGACAAGATTACTGTGGGTGCATTTACAGCAAAAAAGAAGCAGAACAACGACATAAAAATGATTGATTGAATCGGTGATTATTCGCCGATTTTTTTGTGAGAAAAAAATAAAATTGATAATGGTGTTAAGTATTTGTATCGGCTAAAGTTGTTTGATATAATTAAATAAAGGAGATTTTATGAATTTTGAAAAAAATGTAATGGTTAAGAAATATAACGATGGCGTTATAGAAGAAGTTGAAGATGTTATTCTTAGAGAATTTTTGTTGGATATCAATATTAATTCGAAACCAATTGTAAAACTTTTGTGTATTGAAAAGGATTTACAAGAACTTGTGACGGGATATCTTATCACAGAAAACATTGTGAGACCAGAAGATATACAAAACGTAGATATAAATATTAATGGAAATATTTGTAATGTTGAGTTGAAAGATATCGATAACACTCCAAGTCATGTGACTACGGAAAGTGGCGATTACAAAAATGTTCCATACAATTTTACAAATAGAGATGAAAAAGTCACACCGATTGATTGGGACGAAGAAACGTTGTTGAAGATTTCCAATTACAATTTATCGGGATCGCAGTTATTCAAAGAAACTGGCAATGTGCATTCTGTTGTTTTGGCAAAGGATGGAGAAATAATCTGTCAATGCGATGACATTGGAAGATACAACGCTTTTGATAAAGCAGTGGGAACAGCGGTATTGAAGGGAGAGAATTTATCAGATTTGATTGCGTTTACTTCGGGAAGAATTCCTTCATCAATTGTTCAAAAATGCATCAATTCAGGAATTTCTGTCATAGTTTCAAGAAGTGCACCAACGGATATTTCTTTGGAACTGGCAAGTAAATATAATTTGTCCGTAATCGGCTTTTGCAAACAAAGTCGTTTAAATATTTATAGGGATTTTAGAAAGAAGGATTAGTTATGAAAAAATTAGCGGATTTTTTGTATGCCATTATGGCAGGGGCGTTTATTGCGATGGGCGGAGTTGTGTTTTTGAGCCTAGACAATAAAATCGTTGGAGCATTTATGTTCAGTTTGGGACTTTTTGCTGTGTGTACTTTGAAGTACAATTTGTTTACAGGAAAAGTTGGATATCTGTTCTGTAATGATGTGAAAACTTATTTGCCATGGTGTTTGATGGTGTGGGTTGGAAATTTAGTTGGTAGTATTATTGTAGCGGAATTGGTTCGCCTTACAAGAGTTGCTCCTGGAATTATCGAAAAATCCACAAAATTGGTTCAAGTAAAAGCAGACGATACTTTGATTAGTTTGTTCGTTTTGGGAATTTTCTGTAACATTATGGTCGTTCACGCAGTGGATCAATACTTAAACAATCCTCACGAAATTGGAAAATATTTGGGAATTGTGATGAGCATTATGGTATTTATTTTATGCGGATTTGAACACTGTATTGCAGATATGTTTTACATTCAAATGGCAAGAATGTGGAATTCACAAACAATTATCGCGCTAATCGTCATTACTTTGGGTAATGTATTGGGCGGAATTTTGATTCCGACAATGAGAAAAATCAACACAAAATTAAAAAGTGAATAAGGTTGAATAAATGTTATTACAAGTAGAAAAAGCTAAGGAAATTCTTAGAGAAAACATAAAAAAAGCATCCGATATTGAAGAAATTGATATTGATGATGCTTATAATAGAGTTTTGGCGGAGGATGTGTTGGCGAAGTTCAACAATCCTCCTTATCCAAAAAGCGCAATGGATGGATACGCTGTAAGCAGCAAAGATTCTGACAAATTATCGAAAAAGAAAATTATCGGGACAAATTTTGCTGGAGATTGCAACGATTTTGAATACGAAGAAAATACTTGCGTGAGAATTATGACAGGTGCATTTGTACCAGAAGGCTACGATGCAATTGTAAAACAAGAAGACTGCGAAGTAGTAGATGGTTTTATTGAAATCAAAAAATCTTACAAGCCTTTTGATTACTACATCAAAGAAGGTGAAGATGTGTCCAAAGGAGAGTTGTTAATTCCTAAAAACACGAGGATTTCTTCAGTTGATTTATCGATTTTGGCTTCAAATGGTTATGCAAAAGTTAAGGTTTACAGAAAATTAAAAGTAGCGCTATTGTCGACAGGATCTGAATTGTTGTATCCTGGGGATGATTATACTCCAGGTAAAATCTACAGTTCAACTACTTTTACTTTAAAATCTATTCTAAAAAATTCAGGCGTAGAAGTTGTCGAACAAAAAAACTGCATGGATGATGAACAATCAATTATAAAAGAAATAAAAAATCTAACGCAAAAATCAGATATCGTTATAACAACGGGCGGAGTTAGTGTTGGTGACAAAGATTTAATGGAGTCTTGCATGAAACAAATTGGAGAAGTTTTGTTTCATAGAATTGCCATGAAGCCAGGAACTCCAGTGATGGCATCAAAAGTAGGTGACACAATCGTTCTGTCGTGTTCAGGAAGTCCGTTTGCAGCTTTTTGTAATTTCGAGGTTTTATTTTGGGATTTGTACAATAAATATTATGGATTAAATGTAAAACAATTTGAAAAAGGAAAAGTTGTAAAAGGGTCGATGAAACCATCGAAGCTTCAACGATACGTCAGATGTTTTGTAAAAGATTCTGAGATTACGATTTTTGATAAGCACAAGAATTCTATGCTACAAGATTTGACAAATTGTAATGCGCTTTTACTTCAAAAACAAAACGAAAATTTGGAAGTGGGTTCAAGCGTGGATTATATATATTTGGGTGAAATATGAGAGTTTCTGTAGGAATATTGGCTGGCGGAAAAAGTGTGAGAATGGGTCAAGACAAATTTGATTTGAACTTTTACGGTCACACTTTTATAGAGGAATTAATAGATAGGTTCAAAGATTTTGAAGTAATTGTTTCATCTAATACAGCCGATTATTCTCCAATTAAAACTGTAAAGGACACTTATATTGATGCGGGACCTTTGAGTGGAATATTGGAGATTTTAAAAAATTCTACAAATGAATATGTATTTATAACTTCTTGCGATATGATAAATGTAAAATCTGATTTGGTGGATTTTGCAGCATCTATCGCAAGTTTTTCAGATGAAGCTGTAATTTTTGAAACAGATGAGAGATGCTATCCTACTTGCGGGATTTTTTCGAAAAAAATAATTCCTATTTTGGAAGAAATGCTTGAAAGTAAAGATTATCGTGTGATGAATTTGGTTAAGAAAATCGATACGAAATTTGTTAATTTGAAATACACAATTTTTGAGGATGAATTTGTTAATATTAATTATCCAGAAGAACTGAAACAAAATGCGACGCCTTTGATTTGTATTTGTGGCAAAAAAAATAGCGGTAAAACTACTTTTATTAAAAAGCTTGTTGGAGAATTAAAAAATAGGGGCAAAACTTGCTCGGTAATTAAACACGATGGGCACGATTTTGAGCTTGATTTTAAAGATACTGACACTTTTTATTACAAAGAGTACGGCGCTTGTCAGACCTTGATTTTTAACGATAAATACTTTAAATTAGATGGTGGGAGTAAAAATATTTATGATTTGATAAAATTATTAGACGATGTTGATTTGATTATTATCGAAGGAATGAAGGATTCAGATTTCATTAAATACGAATGTACTCTTACAGATGATTTGGTATGTAGCGATGTGAACAAATATGGAATTATTAGCGACAGAAATTTTGTGGGTTACGATAATTTCGATATCAATAATCCATCAGAGTTTACAGACTACATTATCCAAAAATTTAAAATTTAGAAGGTATTTATGGAAAATATTTTGTGCAATATGATAAAAATCAATCGTGGAAATGATGTTTTGGTTTTAGATAAAGTAAAAAAATACGGCTGGGAAGGGTTAACTTTTCCAGGAGGTCATGTCGAAAAGGTAGAATCTATAACTGAATCTGTCATTAGAGAAGCGAAAGAAGAAACTAATTTGGATATAGAAAACATAAAATATGTTGGAATGATTAGCTGGTACGACATTGACAACAACGACAGAATTGTTGGGTTTTTGTACGAAACTGACGATTTTTCTGGAGAATTGGTAAAAGAAAATGTCGAAGGAACATTGGAATTTATCGATTACGAAGAATTAAAAAACATGGATGGACATAGCGATTCTATGGATGAAATTTTCGCTATTTACGACGGGAAATATTCTGAAATCGTGCTTTATTATGAAGATAATAAATGCGTAAAAAAGGAGTGTTATAAATAGTGAGAAAAGCTAAGGGAATGATGTTCGCCATAATATCGGCGTTGATTTTCGGATTTACACCGATTATGGTCAGGGAAACTCTGAGCAATGGAAGTAACGTAATTATGACTTCTTTTTTGAGGGGATTTTTCGTAATTCCATTTTTGATAATTTCATTAAAAAGCAGAAATGTAAGCCTTAAAGTTACAAAACAAGAACTGAAAAAACTGATTTTGATGTGTAGCATCGGTGGTTGCATCACGATGACAATGCTTTATGCATCCTACCAATACATTTCCGTAGGACTTGCAACATCTATCCATTTTATTTTTCCTACGATTGTAACAGTGTATTCAGTTATGTTTTTGAACGAAAAGATGACGAGATACAAATTCATCTCACTTATCGCATCAATAATCGGAGTGATTTTACTAGCGAACAACGTCGGTGGAAGTAGTAATTTTCCGTTGGGAATGTTCTTGGCTGTGGCATCTGGTTGTACTTATTCTTTTTATTTGATTTATATGGATGTATCAGGGCTAAAAAATATGGACAGCGTTAAAGTTACATTTTACAATTGCACGATTAACTCAACGATGCTTTTGATATTTGGACTTATCACTGGAGATTTTACGTTGTCTTTATCGAGATATGCGTGGATAATTGCATTCGTGATTTCGATATTAGTTTCAGTGTTTGGTACGTTGTTCATTCAACTTTCCATAGTGAATGCAGGTGTCAGCACGTATACTATTTTTTCGACATTGGAACCAATTACATCTGTAATTTTAGGAATTATTTTATTTAACGAAACTACAGATCCAAGAAGATTGCTTGGCTGTTTTATGATATTTTTGTCGGTGATGATATTGGCAGTTTCAACTAGATTTCAAGAAAGAAGAGCAAAGGGAGCGGTAAATAATGAATGAAGTTGAAAGATTAAAACAAATTGTAGAACAAAGTGACAAAATCGTGTTTTTCGGTGGAGCAGGCGTGTCCACTGCATCTGGAATTCCAGATTTTAGATCTGCAACGGGACTTTACAACAAGAAAAACGACAGCGATTTTTCACCAGAATATATGTTGAGCCACGAATTTTTCGTGACACGTCCCGATTTATTTCAGAATTATGTTTTGGAAAATTTGATTATCGATGGAGTAAAACCAAACAAAGCTCATTTGTCTTTGACGAAATTAGAAAAAGCACACAAATTACTCGGCGTTATCACTCAAAACATCGACAGTTTGGACAAAATGGCTGGAACGAGAAATATCGCAGAAATTCACGGAAATTTGAGAGATTATTACTGTGTAAATTGTGGTGCAAAATACGATTTGGATTATTACAAACAAAATAGACCTTGCAAATGTGAAAAATGTGGAGGTGTTGTGCGTCCAGATGTCACATTGTACGGAGAAGTTCCACCACAAAGTGAATTTGCAAAAGCAATCAATTGGATAAATAAAGCAGACACGATGATTGTAGCTGGAAGTTCACTTGTCGTGTACCCTGCGAGTGGTCTTATTAATTATTTTAGAGGAGATAATTTGATACTGATTAATCTAGATCGTACAAGCTACGACAATATGGCAAATATCGTCATTCACGACGATATTGCAAAAACTTTAGAATATGTGACGAGGGATATTGATGAAAGATAAAATCAAAAATTATTTGCAAAAAGTGTACGGAGTGGATTTTTTGTCGAAGACTATGATAGTAGTCGCTCTGATACTCTCTTTGATTAACTTAAAATTTAAAAACAGAGTTATAGAAGTCATTACGATGATTTTGATTGTGTATTTTGGGATTTTCAGAGTTTTTTCTGTTAATAAATATCAAAGAATGGTTGAAAATCAAAAATTCGCGAAGGCTGTAAAACCTATGACAGATTTTTTTGAAAAATATAAAATCAGAGCTGCAAATTCCAAGGACAAGAAGTACATTAAATGTCCAAACTGCAAAAAAGAAATGAAAATTCCAAGAAATAAGGGCAAAATCAAAGTAACTTGTCCTCATTGTGGACATAAATTTGTGAAGAAAAGTTAATTATTTTGAAAAAATAAATATGCTAATAATGCTACAAATCTACTACGGAAAAAGTAGTAGATTTTTTATTGCTATAATGAGGATTATAGTCTTATCAATTGCGACTTTATTTTTAAACAATAATTTCACGAACATTTCATAAAACTATCGTAATATAATATCAGATCACACGAGACTGTGTTATCTAAAAATGAACTTAGATATTTTATGGAGGAAATTATGAGAAAAAATGTTTTAAAAGGAACAACTTTGCTACTGGCTTTGTGTTTTAGCGTAGGAGCAGTTGGATGCCAAAAATCTAGTGGAAATACGGGAAAAGAAACTAAAGTGGTAAGTCCAAAAGAAGCGGGAATGAAGGACGATAAAAAACAAGAAAACGAAAAATTTAAACCTTCTGATTATTCATTAAAACCAAAAGATGAATTTGTATATGAGTTTTTGGGATTGAAGTTCAAGATTTCAGAACAAGTTAAAAAAGATATGACGGACAAAAAGATAGCGATGTTGGATGAACAAAGCCCAATCGACAAAGAATTGAAGTATGCAATGCTTACTTTCAGTAAATTGACTGAAGAACAAAAAAATGCAGTAGTGGATAAGATGGGTGATGGATACGAAAAATGGCAAAAAGAACTTGAAAGAGTTGGTACTATTGGAATGTTTGAAAAAAACATGTCCGAAGCTGAGATTTCTAAAATCACAAAATGTGACACTCATAAGAAAATCGGCGAATCAAAAGATGGTAAGTTTACTTACTACATAAGCACAAAAGGCAAAATGGATGATGGCTTTGCAAAAGAATTTGCGAATACTCAGATTGATATTATAGATAAAAAACCACGCCCAGAAAATGGATTTGTATTATCTGAAAAAACTGATTTGGAAAATACAGAAGCATTTGACAAAAAATCTGTTAAAGGGCTGGGTAATTTATCTACAAAAGATATCAATGGCAAGGAATTTTCAAGCAAAGATTTTGAAAAATACGATCTTACAATGGTAAATGTGTTTGCAACTTGGTGCAGCGCTTGTGTGAATGAAATTCCTGATTTATCGGAAGTTCAAAAGGAAATGAAGAACAAAGGTGTTAATATTGTGGGAGTTGTCACTGATACTGTGGACGATAATGGTACTAATAATGAAGCATTGCAAAAGGCAAAACTAATTCAAGAAAAAACAAAAGCTTCATATCCATTTTTAATGCCAGACAAATCAAACTTCAACGGCAGATTAAACGGAATACAAGCAATGCCAGAAACTTTCTTTGTAGATAAAAATGGAAATATCGTAGGAGAAACTTATTCTGGTGCAAAATCAAAAGAAGAATGGAAACAAGTTATCGAAAAAGAATTAGCTAATTTGAAAAAATAAATAAAATTAGGTGATTTAAATGTACAAAAAATTTATTCATAGCCGTATATTTTCAGTTACGATTTTATTTCTGTCTGTTGGGATGATTTATTACGGTTACAACAACGGCGAAGTAAAAGTCGTCTTGGATAAGGCTATAAGAATTTGCATGGAGTGTATTGGAATTGGATAAGATTAAAAATTTACTAAAATTTGGAACTAAGAAAAACAGATACAAAATAATGGATAATTTCAGACACGCTTTCCAATCGCTGTGGTTTTTGATTACCAATTCTTATGTAGAAGGTTTTAAAACCGGAAAGATTTACGCTGGAAACCTCAAGAAAATTTGCGTTCCGGGGATGAATTGTTATTCTTGCCCCGGAGCGAAAGGCTCTTGTCCGATTGGTTCATTACAAGCTGTAATTGGAAACTCTAATTTTAAGTTTAGCTATTACATAGTAGGATTTTTGTTTTTCATTGGAGCTTTGATGGGAAGATTTGTGTGTGGATGGTTGTGTCCATTCGGATTGATTCAAGATTTGTTATACAAAATTCCTTTTTTCAAAAAGATAAAAACTTTTAAATACGACAAACATTTGAGAAAGATTAAATATTTTATCTTGCTGATTTTCGTAATAATTTTACCTATGTTTGTTGTGGATATTTTGGGACAAGGCTCTCCGTATTTTTGCAAACTGATATGTCCGGTAGGAATGCTTGAAGGTGGGATTCCACTTGTACTACTAAACAAAAGTATGAGAGGTGCGATTGGATTTTTGTATTACTGGAAGGGAACTATTCTGATACTTACGATTTTACTTTCTATAATGATTTACAGACCATTCTGCAAATATATTTGTCCATTAGGTGCGATTTATTCGTTCTTCAACCCAATTTCTATTTTTAAATACAGACTGGATAAGGATAAATGTATTAGTTGTGGAAGATGCAGGAAAGTCTGCCAGATGAACATCGACCCTACGAAAAATTGCAATCATATGGAGTGTATTAGATGCGCAAGATGCAAAAACGCATGTCCTGTTAATGCGATAAGTTGTGGGATAAAAGATAAAAGGAATCATTTATAGAAAATTTCAATAAATAAAGCTTGGGTTTTACATTTCTCTTATGATACAATTATATCGAAAAGATTTTTAGGAGGAATTTATAGTGAAAAAACTTTTATTAACATTAGCTTTAGTATCAGCTTTAACTGTTACTGGATGTTCAAATAATTCAGATAAACCAGCTGAAAATGAAAAGAAAACAGAACAAAATGCTGAAAAACCAGCAGAAAAGACTGAAGAAAAAGCAGAAGAAAAAACTGAAGAAAAAGCAGCCATCAAAGAAATGAAAGGCGCTGATCTTGAAGCAATCGAACAAGACAAGAAGAAAAAAGAAACTGTATTGGTTGTTGACGTTAGAAGCAAAGAAGAATATGACCAAGGTCACGTTAAATGGGCTATCAATATGCCAATTGACACTTTTGAACAAGAAGTTTCTAAGTTAGATGCTTACAAGGACAAAGCTGTAATTACAGTTTGCAACACTGGAAAGAAAAGCCAAAAAGCTGCTGAAATTTTAGTAGACAAAGGATTCAAAGATGTTACAAACGCAGAAGGTGTTAAGAAATTTGAATACAAATTAGTTAAATTCGCTAACATTTTACCAGAAGATTTAGTAAAAGCATCTGAAGATACTAACAACGTAATAGTTGATGTTAGAGATAAAAAAGATTATGATGCAGGTCACATCAAAAATGCAATTAACATTCCATTAAATGAAGCAGATGCAAGATTATCAGAAATCCCTACAGATAAACCAGTTTACACTTATTGCTATTCTGGAAACAAATCTGGTAAGTTAGCACAAAAACTAATTGACAGAGGAAACAAAGAAGTATTCAACTCTTTAGATGGAACTAAAGAACACGACTACGAATTAGTAAAATAGTTTTTTAAAATTAAAGCGGCTCATTTGTGAGTCGCTTTTTTTACAGGAGATAAAATGAACGCAGTAATTTTAATGACCAAAATTCCGAATAAAAATTCCAAAACTAGATTATCGACAATTTTATCAGAAGGACAAAGGATAAAGTTTAGTGAAAGTTTGATTGAAAAAAATCTGAATACAATAAAAGATTACAAAGTTTTCTTATCTCTGACTCCAGATGAACTATTTCCTGATTACGAAAAAAATTCTTCCTATGATTGCATCAAACAAACAGGAGAAGATATCGGTCAAAGGATGAATAATTCTATAAATCACGTTTTGTTACAAGGATATTCAAAGGTGATTTTGGTGGGATCTGACATTATAGATTTTGATGGTGAGATTTTTGATAATGCTTTCGATAAATTAAATAGCAATGATGTAGTGTTCAGTCCAACTGAAGATGGCGGATACAGTTTAATAGGAATGAAAAAAACACAAGATGTTTTATTTGAAAACAAGACATATTCTAATTCAAATGTAGAAAATGATTTGGAAAATTGTCTGATTGAAAATAACTTGTCCTATTTTAAATTGAGACAAACTCACGATGTAGACACTGATATTGATTTTATCAAATACATATCGCAATCTGAAAATGTGAAGTTACTTGGTAAAGGCGAGTACAATTCGAATTATCTGATAGATGATGATTATTTGATAAGAATTGCAAGAGGCTCACAAATGCATTTGACTAATCAGATTGAATACGAATACAATGCTCTAAAATTCTTGGAGCAATCAAAAGTTACACCTAAAGTCTACGATTTGAAAAAAGATGAAATGTCCAGTATTTGTTATTTAACAGAAGAATACTTGATTGGTAGAGAACTTAATTATCACACTGATTTAAAAATTGCAGCGTATCTTTTATCAAAAATTCATTCTCTTGATGTAACTGGCAAAGATTTCGTAAAAGCAGACAGTCCATTTGAAATGATGTTTGAAGAATTCACACAGATGTTTTCTCATTATCAAAACTGGGACAAAAAAACAAAATCTACAGAAGATAAAATTTCAGATATGCTACGATATATTAAAAATCTTGGGCTTGATTCTATTCTTGAAAATCCGTGTCTTATCAACACTGAATTAAATAACCAAAATTTCATAATAGGTGAAAAGTCTTATGTTATAGATTGGGAAAAACCAATAATTGGAGAACGTGAGCAAGATTTGGCGCATTTTTTGGCACCGACGACGACTTTTTGGAAAACTGATGTGATTTTCGATAATGAAACTATGGATAATTTCATAGAAGAATACGATAAGTTTTCAGATATAAAAGTAAACAAGAAAAAATTTGTAAAGTATTTGCTGTTTACATGTCTCAGAGGGATTACTTGGTGTTCCATGGCATACACTCAATATGTCGATGAAAAAAGAGATAGCGGATTTACTTTTGAAAAGATAAAAGCGTATTTATCAGATGATTTTTTGGATAGAATATGGGAGTTTATAAAAACTTATGATTTCAGTAATAGTACCAGTCTATAACGAATCGGAAAATATCGACAAATTTATAGATCATTTGGATGTTTTTGATGACGAATTTGAAGTGATTTTCAGCGTGAGCGGCGATGATGATACTTTTGAAAAAATCGTAAGTAGAGGATATAGTCCTATTAAAAGCAAAAAAGGTCGCGGCAATCAAATTATAAATGGAATTGAAAATTCAAAAGGAGATATTATTGTAATTCTTCATTCGGATACTTTTTTTACAGAAAATCCAAAAGAAGAGATAAAATCTATTTTGCAAAACTACAAAATGGGTTGTTTCAGCATTTCATTTGTACCAAAACAGTTCATAATGCAAATTGTCGCATTTAATTCCAATAATCGCGTCAAACAAAGAAACATCGCATTTGGTGATCAGGGAATGTTTTTTACGAGAAAATTTTATTATGAAATGGGCGGATTTAAAAATATAGATTTAATGGAAGATTATGATTTTTCGATTAGGGTGAAGGAAAAAGGATACACTATCTTCCAATCAAAGATGAAGATATATTCTTCGTCGCGTAGATTTCAAAAAAATGGTCCTTTTAGGACTATGTGGATGATGCAGAAATGTCAACACATGTATCGCAAGGGGGAAAAAGTAGATGATATCAAACAAAAGTACAAATGATTACTTACAAGAAGTCAGAGAAAAATGCATAGATTGTGGTAAATGCACTAAGAACTGTCTTTTTTTGACTAAATATAAGATTAATTTGAAAGATTTTGCCGACAGGTCTGATTTGGCATTTTCTTGTTTCTTGTGTCAAAAATGCAAAGCGGTGTGTCCTGTTGATTTGGATGGAAAAAAGATTTCTCTTATACTAAGAAAAGAAAATCCAAAATTCGAATCTGTAAAAAAACAAAAAGAAAATTACTTTTTCAAAAACAAATCAAATCTTAAGACAAAAGATTTGTTGTATTTGGGATGTAATTTTCCAGCGTTTTATCCTGATACCACAAAATATTTGATGGAATTATTCACAAAAGAAGGATTTGATTATTCGATTGATTGCTGTAACCTTCCAAGTGATTACACGGGATTTGAGAATAATTACATGGAACGTTTTGAACAAGAACTCAAGGAAAAAGAGGTCGAAAGAATTGTATGCGTGTGTCCGAACTGTTTTCACAAATTTCACAAGAATTTATCGGTTGAAGTGATTACGATTTTTAAGTGGCTTGAAGAAAGAGATATGATACACGATATTGACGAGGAAGTGAATGTGTTCTTCCCTTGTTCTGACAGGTACAATCACATAATATTCGACGAAATCAAAAGACATATCAAAGGATTTAATAATAAATACATAAGCACAAATTGTTGTGGAGCGGGAGGAATTGCAGGAAAAAGCGAAAAAGACATCGCTACTCAAATGCAAAACTCCATTCAAAACGATGAATTGTATACTTATTGCGCAACTTGTTCCTCAAAGTTTGTTGCAAATAATGAAGTCCACCATTTTGTGAGCAAAATGGTTGGTATAGATGAAAAATGCGACCCAAGCTTTTTCAAAAATGCTTTAAAAGGAAAATTTAGGGGGAGAAAATGAAATTCGAAGATAGAATTCCAGAAAAATATAAAAAAACTGGCGATATTACCACTTTACAATTAAACATAACTGAAAAATGTAATTTGCGTTGTAAACATTGTCACGTTATGAAAAACAGCGAAAACTTGGAAATGTCCAAGGAAACAATGCAAGATTGCTTGAAGTTTTTGGATAATCATAAGATGAAAACTGTGGATATTACAGGTGGAGAACCTACGACACATCCAGAAATTGTGTGGTTTATGAAGGAATGCTTGAAAAGAGCAGACGAACTCATTATTAGAACAAACGCAACAGATATCGAAAAAAACCATGAATTAATGGATTTGTTTGATAAAGAAAAAATCAAAATCGTAGTATCTCTTCCCTGCTACACACAAGACAATGTAGATAGCCAAAGAGGAGATGGCGTATACGACAAAGTCATAGCTAACTTGAAGAAACTTAATGAAATGGGCTATGGAACTGAAAAAGAATTGGACTTGGTTTACAATCCACTTGGTGGATTCTTGCCACCAGAACAATCCAATCTTCAATCAGATTATGAACGCGAATTGAAAAAGAAAAATGTTGTATTCAATAATTTGTTCACTATTACAAATATGCCTATTGGATATTTTAAAGATTTTTTAATTGAAAAAGGCGAATACGAAGATTACATGAAATTGTTGGAAGATAATTACAATGAAGAAACTTGTGAAAATATAATGTGCAGATTCCAAATTTCTGTGGATAGTTTGGGAAATCTTCACGATTGCGACTTCCACTTAGCGGAAAAAGTCCCAATGAAAGACTACACAAACATCAAGGATTTAATCGATGTAGACGATTTGTCCAGAGAAATCGTGTGGAAAGATTACTGCTACGGATGTAGCGCAGGTAGTGGATCAAGTTGTGGAGGTGCATTGGATGAGTAAATTAACTAACGAAGAAATTTGGCAACAATTTACAGAAGGAATAGATTGTGCGCAAGTAGTTTTGAGATATTTCGCAGATGATTTGGGCGTAGATAAGGAACTTGTTACAAAAATCGCATCACCATTTACAGGTGGAATGTACAAGGGAATGACATGTGGAGCAGTAACTGGTGCCTACATGGTTTTAGGAATTAAATACGGTCATTCAAAGCCGAATGAAGGCGAAAAGAAAGTTGAATTAGTAAAAAAAATGTTCGAATTCGATACCAAATTCAAAGAAAAACAATCTACGATAATTTGTGAAGAAATATTGGGAGATAATATAGCAGAAAATCTTGATAAAATCGAACAAGAAAACACGATGCAAAGAAAATGTCCACAAGCTGTAAACGATGCAATAGATATATTAGAGGAAATGTTTGAAGAAAAATAAATTGAGAGCTGTCTACTTGGTAGGCAGCTTTTTTAGGTTAATATTTAAAAATCTAATGCATGAATATCTAGACTACAAAAATTGTAGATTTCTAAATCTCAAAATCCTAAAATCGCAAACTCGCTGACGCTCAAACAGTGCGATTTTAGCCGGATTTTTTATATTTGAAATCAAGTCAATTTTTTTCGTATGATATTCTTAGCATTAGGATTTTAAAACACCTTATTCTCTACATATCAATATTTCTATTTAAATAATGATATAATACAAGTAACAAATGAAAGAGAGAAAATTATGATTATTATTAGAAATATAAAATTGAAAAATGACGATGAGAGCGAATTGAAGAAAAAAATCTCTAAAATGATTGGAATGAAAAACTTCAATTATGAAATCTACAGAAAATCAATTGATGCTAGAAGGGGAATTCTGTTCAACTTTCAAGTTATCGTGGATGTTGATTTGTCTGATAAAAAAATAAAATCAATCAAAAATTGCGAAAGATATCACGAGGAAGATTTTAACTTAGAAGATGTCGATAACTCAAAAAGCGTCACAGTTGTTGGAAGTGGTCCTGCGGGATTGTTCTGTGCGTATTTATTAGCGAAAAACGGAGCTAAGGTGAAGGTTATCGAAAGAGGAAGTGAAGTTAGTAAAAGAGTTTTAGACATTGACACTTTTTTGGAAACTGGAAAATTAAACACGAACAGTAACGTGCAATTTGGTGAAGGTGGAGCTGGAACTTTTTCTGACGGCAAATTAACTGCACGATCTAAAGACAAAAGAGTCAGAGAAGTGTTGAAGACATTTGTCGAATATGGTGCTCCGAAAGAAATTATGTACGATTCCAAGCCTCATATCGGAACTGATGAACTACAAAAAGTTATCGTGAATATGCGATGTGACCTTATAAAGATGGGTTGCGAATTTGAATTTGATACATTGATTGACGATTTGAAAATAGAAAACAACAAATGCATTGGACTTAAATCAGATAATCAAAAATTCGAATCAGATTGTTATGTTTTGGCTCTTGGAAACAGTTCAAGAGATACAGTGATGATGTTAGCCGATAAAATTAAAATGACGAATAAACCATTTGCTGTCGGTTTTAGAATTGAACATCCACAAAAAATGATTGATTTGGCACAATATAAATGCGATAGAAACCTTCCAAGTGCGACTTATCAGATTTCTTATTCTGAAGAAAACAAAAGAGGAGTGTACACTTTTTGTATGTGTCCAGGAGGTTATGTGATCAATGCATCTAGTGAAGAAAATGAGTTGTGTGTCAATGGTATGAGTTTTCACAAAAGAGATGGTAGAAATGCAAATAGCGCAATAGTATGTGGAATAGATGAGGAAACTTATGGACACAATTTATTGGATGGGATAAAATTCCAACAAGAAATCGAACGAAAAGCTTTTGAATTAGGAGGGTCAAATTATAATGCCCCAGTTCAATTGGTAAAAGATTTTATAGATAATAAAAAGTCCGAAAAAATCGGAGAAGTTGAGCCAACAGTAAAACCCGGATATGTTTTAAGTAACTTGAACGGTATATATCCTGAAAATGTCACAGATTACATCAAAACTGCCATAAAAATGATGGACAAAAAACTTCACGGTTTTTCGATGGATGATGCTATTCTAACAGGTGTTGAAACAAGAACTTCATGTGCAGTGAGAATGGACAGGGACGATATGCTAAAAAGCGAAGGTGTGGATAATTTGTTCGTAATTGGTGAAGGTAGCGGATATTCTGGAGGAATTGTATCAAGTGCAATAGATGGACTGAAGGCTGCCGAGATTATTCTTACATCAGAATTATCTAAATAATTTTTAAAAACCAAATTATTGGGTATATTTGTAAAAAGATAAATTTTTGTAAATTTTAAGAGGGGAAGAAAATGATACTTTGTATAACTGCAAATCCTGCCGTTGATGTGATATATGAGATGGACGAGTTGGATATAAATGGAATAAATACAGTTGATGATGTGTATAAAACGCCAGGTGGCAAAGGCATAAATGTGGCGAAGGTTTTGGATTTGTTGAGAGCTGATTTCATGGTTACAGGATTTATTGGTGGAAGTAACGGAGATTATGTCATTGACAAATTAGATGATGTGGATATTAAGCACGATTTTATATTCACAAATGTCGACACTAGAAATTGTATTAGGGTTATTCACGGTGATAAACAATTTGAAATATTTGAAAAAACAAATAGAATTGATTCAAGATTTGAGAGAACTTTCATGTCATTACTCACTGAAATTGGCAAGAATTACAATATAGCCGTAATTAGCGGAAGCTTGATGAATGGTCTGTCAGATAATTTTGTTGAAGAAACTATGGATATTTTAAAAGGCAAGAGCAAAATTATTTTGGATACAAATGGACAAGTGACTAAGAAAGTTTTGGAAAATAATTACAAACCATTTGCTATTAAGCCCAATTTCTATGAATTCAAGGAAATCATAGGTTTAACAGAAGACATTTCATCAGAAGATTTCATAGACACTGACTCTGATTATTTGAAAAAAGTGTTCGATAGTGAATTATTAGATGGAATTGAGATTGTACTTGTAACCCAAGGAAAATACGGGGCGATTTTAAAATACAAGGATAGTTTGTACAGAATCAAAGTTCCTCAATACAAAATCCAAAGAACTGTTGGAAGTGGAGATGCAACTGTGGCAGGCTTGGCGAAATTCTTGGATGCAGGCGAAGATATCATGGAAACAGTCCTTAAATCATTAACTCTGGGAGTATTAAACGCCAGGGTTTCTGAGGTTGAAAAGTTAGATGTAGATAAAATAAACGAAGTTTACGAACAAATAGATGTTGAATTATTATAGAAATGAAACGTGTCAAAATTTATTTTGATGCGTTTTTTCTTGCTCAAAAATTTGTATTTCTGATATAATAACTTTAAAGAAAACAAGAGTAATAAATTTGCTTGACTTGTGATCATTTGTATGGTAAATTTATTCTCAACATTAAAATTTTTTAACAAAGTTTTTATTTATTTTACGAGGAGGGTATTATGCAATTTATCGGCGAAGGATTAACATTTGATGACGTACTTCTAGTACCAGGTCCATCAGAAGTGTTACCTAATGAAACTATCTTGAAAACAAGATTAACCAAAAATATTGAATTGAACATTCCTATGATGTCAGCAGGAATGGATACTGTAACTGAGTCAAAAATGGCTATTGCTATGGCAAGACAAGGCGGGATCGGAATTATTCACAAGAACATGACTATTGAAGAACAAGCAAGAGAAGTAGATAGAGTTAAACGTTCAGAAAATGGAATAATTACTGATCCTTTTTACTTATCTGCAGATGACAAAATCATCGATGCTTTAAAATTGATGAGTCACTACAGAATTAGCGGTGTACCAATAGTTGATGAAACAATGAAATTAGTCGGCATTCTTACTAACAGAGATGTTAGATTCGTAAAAGATGAACAACTTCCAATCGGTGATGTTATGACTAAGGAAGGTTTAATTACAGGTCACGAAAACATATCAATGGATGAAGCCTTGGAAAAAATGATGAACGCCAAGATTGAAAAGCTTCCAATCGTAGACAAAGATTTTAAATTAAAGGGCCTTATAACTACAAAAGATGTTGAAAAAGCAATCCAATATCCTAACTCAGCAAGAGATTCACAAGGAAGATTATTAGTCGGTGCAGCTGTTGGTATAACTAATGATATGATTGAAAGATGTCAAGCTTTGGTAGATGCAAAAGTTGACGTCGTAACAATAGATACAGCACACGGTCATTCAAGAGGAGTTTTGAATGCTGTTAGCAAATTAAAAGAAGCCTTTCCAGATCTTCAAATTATCGCAGGTAACGTTGCAACAGCTGATGCTACAAGAGATTTGATTAAAGCTGGTGCAGATTGTGTTAAGGTTGGTATCGGACCTGGATCTATTTGTACAACAAGAGTTGTAACAGGTATTGGTGTTCCCCAAATGACAGCTATAATTGAATGTGCAAAAGAAGCTGACAAATACGATATTCCAATCATCGCCGATGGTGGTATTAAATACTCAGGAGATATTACAAAAGCATTAGCAGCAGGAGCATCTGTTATAATGGCAGGTAGCTTGTTCGCCGGTACTGAAGAAAGTCCTGGAGAATTAGTTGTATTAGAAGGTAGACAATACAAAGAATACAGAGGAATGGGTTCGCTTGGAGCTATGAGAGCAGGAAGTGGCGACAGATATTTCCAAAATAACACTAAAAAATACGTTCCAGAAGGAGTAGAAGGTAGAGTTTCTTACAAAGGGTCTGTAGCAGAAGTTGTGTACCAATTAGTTGGTGGACTTCGTTCAGGTATGGGTTATGTAGGAAGCAAAGACTTAGTTGAATTAAAAGAAAAATCAAAATTCGTGAAGATTTCTCCAGCAACACTTGTAGAAAATCATCCACATGATATTACTATTACTAGAGAATCTCCAAACTATACAAAAAAATAGGAGCAAACAATGGATATTAGATTAATAATGGGAAGCAGTTCAGATATTGAAGTTGCAAAAAAAGTTACTAAAATGTTGAAAAAATTCGATCTATCTTACGAAGTATCAGTTATTTCAGCACATAGAGCATTGGATGTTTTAAAAGAAACAGTTGAAAAAGACGACTGCAAAGTTTACATCACAATCGCTGGAAAAGCAGCTCACTTGGGTGGAGTAACAGCAGGAATGACAACAAAACCAGTTATAGGAATCCCTGTAAAAGGATCTGCACTTGCTGGAATGGATGCTTTGTATTCAATCGTTCAAATGCCAAAAGGAGTTCCAGTTGCGACTGTAGCAATCGACGGTGGAGAAAACGCAGCTATCTTAGCAGCTCAAATGATTGCTTTATCTGATGAAAAACTAGCTCAAAAATTAAAAGACTACAAAGAAGAAATGAAACAAGCAGTCATTGATTCTGACAAGGAGTTAGAAGAAATATAATGGGATTAACTTACAAAGATTCTGGTGTAGATAAAGAAAAAGGCTATGAAGAAGTTCAAATAATAAAAGAAATCGTAAAGAAAACTCATGGCAAAGAAGTTCTAACAGGTATCGGTGGATTTGCTGGTTTATTTAAACCAGAAATCTCCGATATGAAAGAACCTGTATTGGTTAGTGGAACTGATGGCGTTGGAACAAAAATCAAATTAGCAATGGAACTAGACAAACACGATACAGTTGGTATTGATTTGGTTGCAATGTGCGTTAATGATGTTTTGTGCCAAGGAGCAAAGCCATTGTTTTTTTTGGATTATATCGCGACAGGAAGTTTGAAACCAGAAAAAATGGCAGATTTGGTTCGTGGTGTAGCAGAAGGCTGTACACAATCAGAATGTGCATTAATTGGTGGAGAAACTGCAGAAATGCCAGGATTGTACAAAGAAAATGATTATGATTTGGCAGGATTTGCAGTTGGAATTGTCGATCGCGACAAAATAATCGACGGTAGTGGCATTAAAGAAGGAGACGTTGCAATATCTCTATCTTCAAGTGGAGTTCACAGCAATGGATTTTCACTTGTAAGAGCAGCGTTGGATATGGCAAATGTAAAATTATCCGACAAATTTGGAGATACTACAGTTGGAGAAAGACTTTTGATTCCTACGAGAATTTACGAAAAAGAAATCTCAGCTTTATTAAAAGAGGTTGAAATCAAAGGTATTGCCCACATCACAGGTGGTGGATTGTACGAAAACGTACCAAGAATGTTACCTGAAAATATCGGAATAGAATTTGACTTAAAAGAATCAGAAATTGATCCTGTATTCAAAGCTATTCAAGAATGGGGAAATGTTGAAACAAAAGAAATGTTCTCCACATTTAACATGGGAATTGGAATGGTAGTTGTAGTAGATGAAAAAGATGTGGATAAATCTCTTGAAATATTACAAAAAATAGATACAAAAGCAAAACAATGCGGAGTTTGTAAACAAACAGAAACAAAAGTTGCAATTAATTTGGACTAATTTTTGGAAAAATAAAAATTTCTAAATAAGAATATACTTTTGAATTTCGGTTCAGAAAATTTAAAAACCTAAGTCAAAATACTTTTACCAAAAGGATTGTCCAACATATAAATTTATAAAATCAACAACCATTTATTTTTTGAAATTAAATGGTTGTTTTTGAATTAAAAAATGTATCCAAATATTGTGATATCAAGACTTGATATTACTTTTATGGTATAATATGTGAGTATTGGAGGGATTTAGATGTTAACAGTTAACAATTTAAGTGTCATATTCCCCGATAAAAAATTATTTGAGGATGTTAACCTAATTTTTAATCCAGGTAACTGTTACGGAGTTATTGGTGCGAATGGTGCTGGTAAGTCTACATTCCTCAAAATTTTATCCGGAGAAAAAGATCCTACAAAAGGCAATGTCACGATAGATAAGAACACAAGATTATCAAAACTTAACCAAGATCACTACGCTTTTGAAGAAAACAGCGTAATGGATACAGTTTTGATGGGAAATAAGAAACTTTACGATATCCAAAAAGAAAAAGACGAGATATACATGAAGCCTGATTTCAGCGATGAAGACGGAATGAGAGCAGCGGAATTGGAAGCGGAATTCCAAGAACTTGGAGGATATGAAGCAGAAGCAGAAAGCTCATCTTTGTTGCAAGGTTTGGGAATTACGACAGAACAACATTTTATGTTGATGAAAGATTTGAAAGAATCCGACAAGGTAAAGGTGTTATTGGCACAAGCTTTGTTCGGAAATCCTGGGATATTGCTACTAGACGAACCTACAAATGGTTTGGATTTGAAGGCAATATTGTGGCTACAAGATTTCTTGATGGATTTTCCGGGAATTGTAATCATAGTATCTCACGACAGATATTTCTTAAACGAAGTGTGCACTCACATGGTGGATGTCGACTACGGAAAGATTAATATGTTCGTTGGAAACTACGATTTTTGGTACGAATCAAGCCAACTTGCACTTAGAATGCAAAAAGAGCAAAACAAGAAAAAAGAAGACAAAATCAAGGAACTTCAAGAATTTATCCAAAGATTCTCCGCCAACAAATCAAAGTCCAAGCAAGCTACGAGTAGAAAAAAACTTCTCGACAAAATCACATTGGATGACATTAAACCATCTAGTAGACGTTATCCATTTGTAGGATTTGAACTTTCAAGAGAAGTTGGCAACGAAATTCTAAATGTAGACAACTTGACTGTAGAACAAAATGGCAACAAACTTATCGACAATTTGAGTTTCAGAGTCAATAAAGGAGATAAGATTGGATTTATCGGAAACGAAATCGCCATCACTAAATTTTTCGAAATAATCAACGGAAATGATGACGATTATTCTGGAGAATACAAGTGGGGACAAACTATCACTCACACGTATTTTCCAAAAGATAATACTAAATTTTTCGAAGATTGCGATTTGAATTTGATTGATTGGTTGAGACAATTTAGCGAAGAAAAATCGGAAATTCACATAAGAGGATTCTTGGGCAAGATGCTATTTTCAGGAGACGAAGCATTGAAGAAATCCAACGTTCTAAGCGGTGGTGAAAAGGTAAGAATGATGTTTTCAAAAATGATGGTAACACCGGCGAATGTTTTGGTGTTCGACCAACCTACAAACCATTTGGATTTGGAAAGTATCGAAGCTGTAAACAACGGGCTAATCGCATTCAAATCAAATATTTTGTTCACATCACTCGATCATCAATTTGTATCTTCTGTGGCAAATAGAATTATTGAAATATTTGATGACGGAACTTATCGTGACGTATCAATGAATTACGAAGACTATATAGAAAAATATTTAACTAATAATTAGGAGTAGAAATGAAACATCAATTAGTTATTGTAGTAGATTTTGGAGGACAATATAATCAACTAATCGCTCGTCGTGTCAGGGATTTGAACGTGTACTGCGAAGTTGTTCCTTACAAAAAAGCGTTGGATGTTATTAAAGAAAAACAACCAATCGGAATAATCTTCACAGGTGGACCAAATAGCGTTTACGAAGAAAATTCTCCACAAATCGAAAAAGAAATTTTTGAATTGAATATTCCTATTTTGGGAATGTGCTACGGAATGCAACTTATCTCCAAAGATTTTGGTGGAGTTGTTGAAAAAGCAAAAAATCGTGAATTTGGCAAAACAAACGCCAAAATCTCAAACCAAAGTCCTATTTTGAAAGGAATGAGCGACGAAAGCATCGTGTGGATGAGTCACACTGATTTCGTATCACAAAAACCAGAAGGATTTGACATCATCCAAACGACTGATTCTTGCCCAGTTGCAGCAATTGCAAATGAGGACAAGAAGATTTTCGCGGTGCAATATCATCCAGAAGTTAACCACACAGTTGAAGGTAAAACATTAATCAAAAACTTCCTTTACGAAATCTGTAAAGCAGATGGAGATTGGACTATGCAAAACTTCTTGGAAGAACAAATCCAAAAAACCAGAAAAACTGTCGGCGACAAGAAAGTTTTGTTGGCATTATCAGGTGGGGTAGACAGCTCTGTTTGCGCATCACTTTTATCAAGAGCAATCGGCAAAAACTTGACATGCGTATTCGTTGACCATGGTTTGATGAGAAAAAATGAAGGCGACGAAGTAGAAGCTGCATTCAAAAACGATGAATTGAACTTCGTAAGAGTAAATGCAAAAGACAGATTCTTAGATAAATTAAAAGGTGTATCTGATCCAGAACAAAAGAGAAAAATCATCGGAGAAGAATTCATCAGAGTATTCGAAGATGAAGCTAAAAAAATCGGATCTGTTGATTTCTTAGCTCAAGGAACAATCTATCCAGATGTAATAGAATCTGGACAAGGCGATGCATCAGTTATCAAATCTCACCACAACGTTGGTGGACTTCCAGATGTAGTTGATTTCAAAGATTTGATCGAACCACTTCGTGATTTATTCAAAGACGAAGTCAGAAGATTGGGATTAGAACTAGAAATGCCAGAATATTTGGTATATCGTCAACCATTCCCAGGACCAGGACTTGGAATTAGAGTTATGGGAGAAATCACTGAAGAAAAATTAGAAGTGTTGCGTGAAGCAGACTTCATCTTCAGAGACGAAGTTGCAAAAGCTGGAATCGACAAAGACATCAACCAATACTTCGCAGTAATCACTAACAACAGAACAGTAGGAGTAATGGGAGATTTCAGAACCTACGATTACACATTGGCACTAAGAGCCGTAACAACAACAGACTTTATGACAGCCGATTGGGCGAGAATTCCATACGAAGTATTAAACAAAACTTCAGTAAGAATAATCAACGAAGTAGACCATATCAATAGAATAGTCTACGACATTACAAGTAAACCACCAGCAACAATTGAATGGGAGTAGTAGCAAAAAAATCTAAAATGGCTTAATTACAAGCTATAAAGAGAATGAAAAATGGATACTGGTACTCAGATGGTACTGGAAGTAAAAAAGAATAAATTGAATAATAGTTCCAAGTGGTTTACATTTGGACAAAAAATTAGACCGTAGTTTCAAACTGCGGTCTTTTTTACAACCTGAATCCGCTTGGTTATAGACTGAGGAGCCTATAAGATTTAACGATGAAAAACAAATAAAAAGAAATTTATGTTAACATAAATTGTAATGACTAAAACGGAGGATAAAAAGAAATCCATTATTGGATCAATTAATAATAAAAGAAAAATAGATAAAATAATTGAGCAGAGTCACAGTATGAATAATGATATGTAGCTATAGCGATATATAGAGTTTATAAATTTGATACTTTATATATTTTTTGATGCTATTAGCATCTGATTTTTCGATAAAAATATAGAAAAAATAGGTAAATTATGCTATAATGTCTACTAAGTAGATCAAAATGTGGCAAGGAGGAATGAAGATGGCAAGTCTTAATGTTACTGATGTAATAAAAGAATTAGATATTTCTAAGTCATATTTATATAAATTAATAGATAAAGAAAATATTTTAATTCCCAGAAGTGATACAGGAAGATACTTTTGGGATGAAAATACAGTTGAAACTATAAAAAAAGTTTTGAATACAGGTAGTTTACAAGATAAGGATGACACAGATTTTTTAATATCTAAATTAGGATTAAAGCAGTCATTCATAAATAATAGACGATATTTAGGAAATAAATATTCTCTTTCTGATTTTATAAGAAAAACAGTTGATGAAAATTGTAAAGGTGTAAATATTGTCATTGACGTATTTAGTGGAACCGGTGCAGTTGCGAATACTTTTAAGGATAAAATGATTATCACAAATGATTTACTGTATAGTAATTATATTTCCAATTATGCATTTTTTGGATATGAAAAATATTCAAGTAAAAAGATAATTGAGCTTATATACGACTATAATCAAGTTAAAACAAAAGAAAATAATTATATGCGAGAAAATTTTTCGGATACATTCTTTTCTGCTGATGATTGTAGCAAGATAGGATATATAAGAGAAGATATTGAAACAAAGTATAACAACAAAGAAATAAATTTTAAGGAATATGCAATATTGATTACATCCTTGTTATATGCTATGGATAAGATTGCAAATACGGTTGGACATTACGATGCGTATAGAAAGAATGTCGATTTTGAAAAAACTTTAGTATTGAATGTTTTGTTGCCTGAAAAATCCATTAATTCCAATAACGTTTGTTATAACCTAGACGCAAACAAACTAATTAAAAATATTAAGGGAGATTTGTTATACTTAGATCCTCCATATAATTCAAGACAATATTGTGATGCATATCATTTACTTGAAAATGTGGCACGATGGGAAAAACCTAAAGTTTATGGTGTTGCAAGAAAGATGGATAGAACTTCTCTTAAAAGTGATTATTGCATGATTTCAGCTACAAAAGCATTTGAGGAGCTTATTGAAAATGCTGATTCAAAATATATTTTGCTTTCATATAACAATATGTCAGACAAGGGAAATAATAGATCCAATGCGAAAATATCTGATGAAGATATTATGAGAATTCTTAGTGAAAAGGGAAAAGTTACTATATTTGAATCAGGTTATAAGAGTTTTTCAACTGGGAAATCAGATATAAAAGATAATAAAGAAAGACTATTTTTATGTGAAGTATTTAGCGAAGAAAAAAAGAAAATGAATATACCTTGCCCGTTTAATTATACAGGTGGAAAATTTAAGTTGCTAGAACAGTTACAACCTTTATTTGATGAAAAGGAAGTATTTTTAGACTTGTTTGCCGGAGGAGGAAATGTTGGAATAAATTCAACTTCTTCAAAAGTTATCTTTAATGATGCAAATGAAAAGCTAATAGATTTAATTAAATTTATTAAAGACGCTGATTCCGATGTTTTATTAAAAAAAATAGACAATATTATTGATGAATATGATCTATCCAATACATCATTATATGGGTATTCTTATTATGATTGTGATAGTAGTAGAGGCTTATCCGAGTACAATAAAGGAAAATTTCTCAAGTTAAGAGATGATTTTAATGCTAAAGTTCTTGCTGGAGAAGTAGATTATTCAATGCTGTATGTACTTATGGTTTTCTCTTTTAATAATCAGATTAGGTTTAATCGAAAGGGTCTTTTTAATCTTCCGGTAGGTAAGAGAGATTTTAATTCCAAAATGAGAAGTAAACTTGTATTATTTTCTGAAGAATTAAAAAGTAAAGATGTCCAGTTTATGAAAAAGGATTTTAGAGAAATATCGTTAGATGATTTTTCTCAGGAGACTTTTATTTATTGTGATCCACCTTATTTGATTACAAATGCAACATATAATGAAAATGGAATGTGGACTGAAATAGAAGAAAAAGATTTACTTGAATTTTTGGACAAAGCCAATAAAAAAGGTTTTAGTTTTGCGTTATCTAATGTTTTAGAGAGTAAAAATAAAAGAAATGATATTTTGCATAATTGGATTAAAAGTAAAGGATATTATTGTAATTATTTAAATAAAAGTTATTCAAATAGTAATTATCATAGAAAATACAAAAACAGTATATCTGAAGAAGTTTTAATTACCAATTATCCAATTGATTGGAGGAATGAGTAAATGGTAAATAAAATTATTCCATATCAAAGTTTTTGTTGGGTTATAGGAACTACAAGTTTTAGAACGGCAAAACTAAATTTAAAAATCGAGGCACAGTTGTTGCTTCTTGATGAGTTTTATAATGAGGTCATAAAGGAATCAAGTTGGAACTGGAACAAAGAATTGCAAGAAAAATATTATGATTTTATGAAAGATAGAGCTTTTCTAACAGGAGAAGCAAAAAGAAAAGACAAAGATGCCAGAGAAAAAACATCAGGATTGGTTGATATTGGTTTAATAACAGAAGATAGATTGATTACGGATGCAGGAAGAGAACTCCTTAAAATAACAAGTAGTGGAGATTTTGAAACCAATAATGTGTTTAATATTAATCGAGATAGCTTTATCTATCTAAAACAGCTTCTTAAAACGAGTATAGATGTAAGTGGTAGTATCGTTAGACCGTTTATTGCGGTTGTAAAGTGCCTGACGGAACTTGAGTTTTTAAGTTATGACGAGTTTACTTATTTTGTTCCGTTAATTAGAGATGACGAAAGCGTAAAACAAATCATATCGGATGTTAAATTATATCGAGAAGGTAAAATTTTGCTGGAAGAAATAATTTATAAGAGGCTTATTCAAATGGATAACTATAAACTTGCTAGGGAAGAATTTATAGCCTCTGATGTTGATGAAAATCTAATATGTTTAGTGGGGATGAATCGTAAGAGCAGAAGCTATGACAAGCCGTACTATAAATTGTATGAGAATTTAAAGAAGGTATTTCTTGATGGCGAAAACATTTATGAATCACTCTTAAATTCTGCAAAGAATATAAATCAAAAACCTGGAACATTGTGGAGAAGTTTACTATTTAAAACAACCAATATTGGTGTTGTAAGAAAAAATGGGAAGTCTTCAATTCACAAACAATGCCCATTTATAAACTGTAAAAATGAAACAGAACTAAAAGAAGTGTTTTTCAAATATTTACATGTTTTTAAAGCGATGGCGACATTATCTGATTATTTTGATTTAAATAGAAGATATTTTAATATTACAGATACTCTAATTTTTGAAGATCGTGTGATTAAGTTGGATATGATTCCAAAGTATTATTTTAAAGAAATTATTGATGTTCTCTATACGGAAACTTTTAATAGAGATAATAATCTCAGAGCTGCTGCCTCACTAGAAACTATATCAGAAGCATTCAAGTTAGATATTAGCAAAGTATATGCAGCTTTAAGTAAAGATTTAGGAATTACAATTAAGAGTCCGGAACAAGCTGCAACTTATGTAAATGATGAAAGATACAGAAGATTTAACACTTTGATTGATAAGAAATTTAATGACTCTGTGCTTATAGAGTTACTAAATTGTTTTGAAAAACGTGATGATAAAAGGATTGAAGAACTTGTTACAGATGAGGCTGCAATACCAACTATCTTTGAATATATTTTAGGAATAATATGGTATAAAGTGAGCGAAAGACAAGGAAATATTTTGGATTTCATGAAATTATCATTAGAAGCTAATTTGTTGCCCAAGACACATGCAGCCGGAGGCTATGCAGATATTATATATGAATATGAAGCGTGCACTTCTTATCCTAAGCATTCGCTATTACTTGAAGCAACTCTTGCAGATGGAAATAATCAAAGAAGAATGGAAATGGAGCCTGTTTCAAGACATTTAGGAGATTATAGAATTAGATTTAATAATCCGTTCGATTACAGTTTGTTTGTCAGCACATACTTAGATAAAAATGTGATTTCAGATTTTAGGTATAGAAAGATAATTCCATATACCAGAGATGAAGAAACTATTACAGGCATGAAGATTATTTCAATGGATACAGATTCTCTTAAGAAAATAATTGAAAATAAGGTCAAGTATAAATATTTGTATGAGGTCTTTGACAAATACCATGAAATGCCATTAGAGACTGTAGATTGGCATGATGGGATGATAAGAGAGGCTACTGGAGAGTATAAAGCATAAAAAATATGAACTTTAAAAATTAATATATGAATTACACTGGGTGGCGAGAAGGGTGAAAATGAAAAAAATAGATTTGCATTTACATACACAAAAATGTAAAAAAGGTGATGGAGCGTCAAGAGTAATAGATGCAGAAAAATTTATAGAAAAAATTCAAGAAAATAACGTTGGATTGTGTGCGATTACGAATCATAATAAATTTTATTATTTTTCCTGGTATAGAGTTAGATGTTAGATTTGATGAAAACAAAATAAGACATATTATTTTAGTGTGCAGTCCAGAGTGTGCAATTGATTTTAAAGATATTTTTTCTAAAGATGACAATAGAAATTATGATGATTATAAACTAGAATATAATGACTTAATACTCAATATTAAAAAATTTAATACAGATAAAATATTAATTATTCCTCACTTTTTAGATAAAGATAAAGATAGATCAATAAGTATTGAAGAAAAAAATCTTTTAAAAAAAGATTTAGCTGGGTACACAGTTATTTTAGAGCCAAAACTAAAAACCATGGGTATAATCAATGCACATAATGAGATATCTTTAATAGGAAGCGATGTAAAAGATTGGGTGAAATATTCGGAAGATGCGAAAAAATTACCAGAAATGAAATTTGCCATTGATAGTTTCGGTAAATTTTATGAGCTAGCAACATCATCCAATGTGTTTATAAAATCCGTTTTGAATCATTGTGAAAAGATGGAAATAGATTTGGATTATAGCGACAAATTAGATATATATCAGGATGTTAATGTGATTTTTGGTGGCAAGGGTTCAGGAAAGACTGTATTGATGAAAAATTATATTTTTCCCCAATTAAGTGAAAGTGGGAAAAAGATTTTTATTCACGAAGGAAAAGATTATCAAAAAGTCTATGATGAAATATTGAAAAATAATGAAGATGAAGTTGAAATAGATAGCGTTTTAAAAGATCGTATCATTAATGATTTAGACTCGGTATTAAATTATAAAGAGAGTACTTACACCGATTTTATTGGTAAATATTTGAAGTACTATGAAAATCAAAATGTATCAAAAAATGCAAAGAAAATAAGAAAAACAGAATGTTTGTATAACAAAAATATATCTCAAACCATTCAAGATGTTGCAATAAAATATAAGGAATATATTAATTATATTAATAAAGTCAATAATATAAATACAGAGTATAGAAATGATGAAAACGAGCATAAAGAAAATTTATCCAATGAGTTATATAGACTTAAACAAGAAATTTATGAAGATACAATAGAGAAATCTAAAGCAATATTTTCCGTTTCTAAAACAGGTATAATCATTGAAAATATTAAAGAAATAATAGATAAAAAAACAGGGAAAAAATCTAAACCAAATAATATTGGACTTTCAAAAATGGTTTCTGAGAGACGAGCTATTTTTGAAAAAATCAAAAATATTAATGAGTGTTTAGAGAATATTAAATCATCAAAAAAAATTAAAATCGGAGAATTACCAGATAAGGGGCGAATTTATTCCAAAGTGGAAGTGAAAGTAATGGATAAAAATGAAAAACATGTTAAAGGTTCTCCATTTGATAGAAATAAGATTTCTGTTAATCGAGGTTTAATAGAAAAAATAGTAAATTTTTCTGTTAAAGATTTATTGAAAATGAATAAATTATTTTCGATTGATGAGTTACAAAAGTGCGGTGCGGAATATTTTGGTGATTGTGTAAAGAAGTCTTGCATGGTTATTAGAGAAGACGATACTATGTATGAACCCTCTGAAGGCGAAAAATCAATTCTATCAATTAGTGGATTGATTGAAAATCTGGCTTTTGATTGCTACTTGTTTGATGAAATAGAACGAGGACTTGGGAATAAATATATATCAGAATATATAATTCCTAAACTAAAGTATTTAAGAGATATAGGAAAAACGGTAGTTTTATCTACACATAATGCCAATATTGCAATTAATACATTGCCAACTCAAACAATATATTGCAACTATGTAGGAGATTCGGATGCAGAAATATATTTTGCTGGTAATATGTATGCAAATGAACTGGTATCAATTAAAAATACTGACAATATAATATCATGGGAAGATGAAGCTATTAAACATTTAGAGGGAAGTGAACAAATGTTTAATATAAGGAGAAATATATGGAATCAATAGTAATGAAATTCAAAGTAGATAGAAGTGAAAATAATGAAACAGTTAAATTTTTAATACCAGATTTAGAAAATAGTTCGGTTAATATTACTGACAATAATACTAAAGATATTGAAAATTTATTTAATTTAATATTTCAGGAAGTAATTAAGAGTAAAAAGCTTATAGAATTTGAGTTGGATGATTCAAACAACGATTTGTTTAATGAAGTGGCAAATGATATAGTAATGCAAATAAACGGTGAAATCAAAAATGCGGAATCTGATTTTGAAAAAATAATAGAATTAGATAATGCTTAAAAAATCTGTGCTTGCAATATTCTTGCAAAAAATCAGATAAATAGAAATAAATTGGATAATAAGGATAAATCCGATAACAAAAACCTTGATTTTATGCCATTTATACAAAACAATATCAATGGACATATCGAATGGGAATAAATTTTTGGTGAAAATGGCGAACTAGACTCGTTTCGAAAGCACCTCACTGCGGCGTACTTATTGAACGCCTCATTACGGCACTTCCTGCACTTCGCCTATTTCATCCATTTTTCCTCAAAATTGTTGTTTAGTCGTAGAGTGGGAATAGATTTCAAGAACGAAAAAAATCAATCGAATAAGGTCCATTAAAAAATAAATTGAATAATAGTCCAAGTGGTTTACATTTGGACAAAAAATTAGACCGTAGTTTCAATCTGCGGTCTTTGTTTTTATTCAATGTGATTATTCTTTTGAATACTAATGCTGTAGCTATTATGGTATATTTCCCATTCGTATTATTTTATTTAGAGTAAGTTTTTTATAAACATTCTTGATCCAAGAAGATTAGATTATGTGATATAATACAATTAAATATAAGACTATTTTAAATTAAGTTATATATTAGAAGAAAAATAATAATTTAAGTTAGTGCTAAAAGGTTTTGCTTTTAGAAAGAAAATAATCAGGAATTTTATAGAGGTAATATGTCTACAACAATTGAAATTAATAAGAAAAGTGTAAAAGAATTTTTAGAAGCTGGAAAAAAACAAAAGTTTGTAATTCCGGAGTATCAAAGACCCTACGCATGGGGAGAAGAAGAGGTTCAAACATTATTTGATGATATAGTTGAATATACTCAAGAGAGAATTGATTCTCCATATTTTCTGGGAACAATTGTGTCTTATACAAATGATAATAAAGAACAAGAAATAATAGATGGTCAACAAAGAATTACAACTCTGTGTTTATTGCTGAGAGCTTTATATACAAAAATTGAAAAAATGGATCATACTAAAGAAAGAAATAATTTTCTTAGTCAGATTGAACCGGCTTTATGGGAAACTGATGAGTTAAGTGGTGAAGCAGATAAAAGGAAGGCTTTATTAGAGTCTAGAGTTTTTGAATCAGAGTATAACTATATATTAAATAATATACTTAGTACGGGAATAGCATATAATGATGCTAAAGATAATTATACGAAAAATTATTTGCTATGCCAAAATCTTATCGATAAGTATGCTAAAGATGAGCCTTTAACTTTCTATCACCTGATAAATAATATTTTAAACAAAGCAATTTTTCTTCCTATTAAGGCCGATAGTCAAGAAACTGCTCTTACAATATTCTCAACTCTTAATGATAGGGGATTACCATTATCAGATGCAGATATTTTTAAGGCAAAAATCTACAATAACATTAAAGATACTGAAGATAGAAATACTTTCATTCAAAAGTGGCAAGAAGTTAGTATGGAGGCAGAATATGTCGATGAAAGTATTCAAAAATTATTTTATTATTATATGTTTTATCTTAGAGCAAAAGATAATGATAGGAAGACAACAACTCCTGGTCTAAGAAAATATTTTTCAAATAGTAATTTTTATAGACTATATGATTCAGAATTAATGGATAATTTGAGCGCAATTTTAAACTTTTGGGCGGTAGTTAATAACAATGAAGTAATAGAAAGTGAATCATGGTCAAATAATTTTGAAATTTTAAAAGTATTAGATATTCTTACGTCTTATCCAAATGAATTCTGGAAATATCCAGTAATAAACTATTATCTATGCTATAAAGACTCAGATAACTTTGAAGATAAATTTCTTTTGTTTTTAAGAAAATTATTTGTTAATTTATGTAGTAGATATATTGTAACTCCCACAATTAACGCAGTTAAACAAAGTATTTTAAACTTAAATTCAGAGATTATTAATAGTGATGAGCCTAAAATTGAATTTAAGTCGGTTGATCAAAATGTATTAAAAGAAGAACTAAAGAATCCTCATAGAAACGTTGTAAGGATGTTGTTAAAATTATTAGCTTATGATAATGGCTTACAAAATGAACTTTTGCCAGAAAAATGGGAAATTGAGCATATTCTTCCTAATAAATGGCAGAACTCTTATTTTCCAAATTCGTCAAAAGAAGAGGTGAATGAGGTGATTGAACATCTTGGAAATAAAATACCCTTTGAAAAAAAACTAAACATTAAGGCTAGTAACGGATATTTTGAAAAGAAGAAAGACTTTTATACGAAATCAAAGATAGCTATGGTTCAAGAATTTTCACAATTTCATTCAAAAGACTGGAAACTAGAGCAAATAATGGAAAGAGATATAAGAGTTTCTGATAAAATTATAGAAATATTTGATTCGTGGTCCGCGGATAAAAATGGTGAAAATGAATCAAATCTAACAGAAGAGGACAGGAAGGCGATAGAATTAATAAAATCTAGAGGATTAGAAAGCTATTTAAAATGATTTGTATAACTCTTTTAAATAAGACCACTTAGGAAAAAGAATTTTTATTATGTATTCTATGGTACTGAATTGGAAATAAAAACTTGAAATTGTTCTATCTTATGGTAATTTAAAAATTAAAAGATATTTCATCAGAACAAGAAATCAAAATTAAAATTAAAATCTACAAAAAATAGGAGCTGATTATGTCATTCGATTTAAACTTTATTATTCAGACGCTTTTTGGAGCTTTACTAGGAGGCGCTTTTACAATATTAGGTGGAATTATACAACAAAAGCGATCAGAGAAAGCTAAGGCAGAGAATGATAAAAAACAGTTAAAATTTAAAATATTATGTGATTTTGAAGCGAATAAAGGTGCAATAGGAGTGAATCAAAATAATAATAAGAATGAATTTGGTCCTGAGTTTATTAGAGCACTTAATAAAATACCTGTTGTTTTTTATGATTCCAAGAACGTTATGGAATCATACCAAAATTTTTTAACCAAAATAGATGACCATACCAGAAGCGAATATCTTAATGTAAACAGTAAAAGTCCTAATCAACTTCTTTATGATCTGGCTATAAGTATGTATGATGATTTGAAAATGAGTAAACCAGATTACAAAACATTTTTTACTTACTTAAACATTTAATATAATTATTTAGTTAATTTTACGTATTTTATTCAATTAATTATGATTATTCAAATAAAAGAGAGTGATTTTAATGGTTAAAATAATTGTTCTATTAGCATTTACGATAAATTTTTTATATAATTTCAAATGCAAACAGAAAAACATAATAAAAGTCAAAATTCAAAAAAAATTCATACTAATCATAAGTGTGTTTGCACTTGTAGTTTTAATTATGTGCTACAAATTTGATAACTCATTACTAGGTTATATAACTGGGATATTTGCAATTCTATCAATTTATTCATCAGTTTTCTATCAGGGAATTTCTGAAAAAGGAATCAATATCACGATGAATTCAACTACGATATTAAAACTTGTGAAGTTTGATGAAATTGATAAGATAAATTTAGAAAAGAAAAATGATAATCTGAAAATAAAAATATACGTATATGGAAATACATTTATTCAAATTTACGATAGCGACGATGAAGATGAGATTGGATATATGTTGAAGCAAAACGCTAAAATCATTGGATTTTTACTATGTTAATTTTAGTTTCTTGTGGCAACGGTAGGAATTATTGTATCATTGTGGCATAGAAAGAAGGGATAAACATGTTGAATGAAAATATCAAATCACTTAGAAAATCAAATGGATTGTCATAGGAGCAATTAGCAAATAAAATGCACGTTGTCAGACAAACAGTATCGAAATGGGAGAGAGGCTTGTCCGTTCCAGATTCTGATTCTTTGATAAAACTATCGGAAATTTTACACACATCTGTAAGCGTTCTATTAGGCGAAAATGTAGAAGAAACACAACAAACAGAATTAGATAAAATATCTGAAAAACTTGAAGAAATCAATCTGCAATTTTTCGAAAGTAAACAAAAGAAAATTACGATTTACAGAAATATTTTCATCGTAATCGATGCTTTAATTGTGATTGTGTTCATAGTTTTGTTTTTTCTGAAAAGTAGCTATTTACAATGGGACACGACAGATTCAAACACAATGGTAATGAAATTTATATTGCAAAGTTTAGAATGGGCGTTTGTCAGAGTTGCACCATTAATTTTTGTGATTTGTACTGTTTGTGCTTATATTTTTAATAAGAAATTAAAACAACGTAGTGTGATTTAATTAGCATAGTTTTGCAAAGCGGGCGTCATCTTAAATTTAGAAGAAAAAATGGGAAGAGGATAATTTTAAACTCATTAATTTACCAGATGGAAGTAATTATGGAGTTGACAATTATACAGGTAATAAAGAAAATGAATTTAGCAAAGTTCGATAGAAAGAATATAAAACTACAAGACAAAGAAGATAGTGTCTTTGTAAGTAAAGCGTATTATTGCGACAAAGAAGATTATGAAACAGATGAAGATGGGTTAGAGATGATTATTGATGGCAGGATTACTATTTTTTATGAATCAGACATCAAATCAATTGAAATATTTGACTAATTAAGCACAATAACTAATCGCGACTACACAAGGTAAACTGAAGGTATGAGATATAGATTTACACAAATAAATCTGTAAATAGTTTTATTATAGACCATAGTGAAACATAATACATTTAAATTCTACATATCTTGAAAAGGAGAAGAAATGAAATTATTAAGTTATAATAATAAATACGTCAAATTAATAGATATGGAAAATAATGAAATTATTGGAATAGCATATTATATGGATGCTGAAACCAATGAATCAGAATAAGATATTTTAGATATAAAAACTAAAACTGGAGCGTATTATGGTTTTTATGAATCAGATATTAAATCAATCGAAATATTAGACTAATTAGGCACACTAATTGATTTATACAGTTAGATCTTAGCTGTGCTTTTTTTGCACACTTAAGTGTGTTGATCGAATGATGTGAGAGGAACAAAAAAACACCTGTTATGTAGATGGAAGACATTAGATTTAGCTTTAAGCAAAATAAAATATCCTATTTAAAATATAAATACGAAATTAAGAATTCTTGTAAATTGTTTTATTCTGTGTTAGGAATTTTGATTTTTGGGTATATATATTTTAATAATATAAGAGAAACGTTGCGGTCATTTTGCAAACGATATTATAAATGTTGTTTGGCAAATTTACTTATCAAATTTGTTTAATATTCTGTAACAAAAATGCAAATGTTTTCTTATAAATAATAGGAGGCACAATTATGAAATCTTATCCAACAAACAAAATTAGAAATCTTAGCTTGGTTGGGCATAGCGGAAGTGGAAAAACTCAACTCACTGAAGCATGCCTATACTTAACCAATGTGATTAACAGAGTCGGAAAAGTTGAGGACAAAAACACAGTTTCTGACTATTCTAAGCAAGAAATGAAGAGGGGTATTTCTATATCCAGCTCTGTTATTCCAATCGAACACAACGACATAAAAATCAACTTTATAGACACACCAGGCTATTTTGATTTCGAAAGAGAAGTGTATCAATCACTAAGAGCATCCGAAGCGGCGCTTATTGTTATCGATGCTGTTAATGGTATAGAAGTAGGAACAGAAAAAGTTCTTCGCTACACTCAATCAATCGATCTTCCAAGAATTATTTTCGTAAATAAAATGGAAAAAGAAAATGCTAATTTTAACAAATGCGTTAGTGATTTGCACGTTAAGTTTGGCAATAACATCATTCCATTTACTTTGACTCTTGGTGAAGGCGAAGATTTCAAGGGAGTTATCGATGTTATCGACAAAAAAGCATATGAATATAATGGTTTCGAATTCAAGGAAGTTCCTATTCCAGAAGACAGAGTGGATGAAGTTAATGTCGTATTCGATGAAATTTGTGAAGTTGTCGCTCAAACAGACGACGAATTGATGGAAAAATATTTCAACGGAGAAGAATTTACACAAGAAGAATTCAAAAAAGCTTTGGTATCAGCTTTACTTGAAGGTACTTGCGTACCACTTATCGCAGGAAGTGCGCTTACAGGAGTTGGTGTCGATGTTTTATTAGAAATCATCGAAAAATACATGCCAACACCAGATGACGAAAGAGCAAAATACGGATTCAGACATGCAGACGACAAACAACGTAAATTCTCTGTTGATGAACCAATGAGTGCAGTTGTATTCAAGACAATTGTGGATCCTTTTGTTGGAAAGATTTCGATTTTCAAGGTTATTTCTGGTAAAATTACCAAAGATACTTTATTATACAATTCAAGCAAGGAAGTTGAAGAAAAAATTGGCGATTTGTTCTTCTTACGTGGCAAGGAACAAATCAAGACTGATGAAGTTCACGCAGGTGACATCGGTGCGATTAGTAAATTAGTTGAAACAGAAACAGGAGATACTATTTCTGATAAGAATGATCCAACTGTTTACAAACGCTTGAAATTAAAACCTGCAACATTATTCTTTGCTATTCAACCAAAATCAAAATCAGATGATGATAAGATTTCAACAGCATTAACTAAATTGCAAACTGAAGATTTGTCATTTGTATCTGAAAGAAATAATGAAACTAAGCAATTATTAATCGGTGGACGTGGCAATGTTCAACTTCAAGTAATGATGGACAGATTAAAAGATGAATACCAAGTAGAAACAGAAGTTGTTCCATTGAGAATTGCATATCGTGAAACTATCAAGGCAAAATCAGACGTAGAAGGAAAACACAAGAAACAATCCGGTGGTGCCGGACAATTTGCTGATGTGTTTATCAGATTTGAACCATTGATAGATTCCGAAGAAACATTCGTATTTGAAGAAGAAGTATTCGGTGGAGCTGTTCCTAAAAACTTCTTCCCAGCAGTTGAAAAAGGCTTGGAAGAATCATTGGAAAAGGGACCTTTGGCTGGATATCCTGTAGTTGGTGTCAAGGCAATACTTTACGATGGAAAATATCACCCAGTAGATTCAAATGAAATGGCATTCAAAATCGCAGCGCAAATCGCATTCAAAAAAGGAATCGAAGAAGCAAAACCAATTTTGTTGGAACCTATTATGAAGGTTACAATCAAAATCCCTGAAGAATACATGGGAGATGTAATGGGAGATATGAACAAACGCCGTGGTAAGATTTTGGGAATGGAATCTGACGAAGACGGTAACCAAGTAGTAATCGCAGAAGCTCCTCACAAAGAATTGTTCGAGTACTCAATTGATTTGAGATCAATGACTCAAGCAAGGGGAGAATTTGAAATGGAATTTGTCAGATATGAAGAAGTTCCTGCAAATGTTACAGAAGAAATAATTAAAGAACAATAAATTTAGAGATGCCCTTATCGTGTGATAGGGGCATTTTTTCGTGCGAAAAAGCTTGCTGACTTACGAGCTTGTGCTAAGAGCTTTCGCGTGGTTGAGTGGCTTGCTAACGTACGAGCAAACATCTCGCTATCGAATATCTCGCTTACGAAAATAAATAAATTCTAAGCTCGTTAGCCTAAAATTGTGAACTCGTGCTGCGCACTCAAACAGCACAATTTTTTAACGGCTAACTTCACTTGAATTTATGATTATTTTCTCCAGAGGATATTCTCAAGCTTCGATTGTTTGCTGGATGCTAAGAAAATTCGCTTAATCAGATTCAGGGAGAATAGACGGGACTAGATTACGTAGAAGTATTCTTCGTTGAAGTTTTTATAGAGTGAGAAGTGGTTTTTGTTGTAGTCTAGTAGTCCTTCTTTTTTCATTTCCATTAGTTCCTTCGATAGTGCGCTTCTGTCGACGTTTAGGTAATCTGCAAGTTCTTGTCTATTAAATGGTATGTCGAATTGGTTGGTTTCTTTTTTTAGTGCGACGGAGCTTAGGTATACGGATAGTTTTTGGCGAAATTTTTTAAAGGAGGATTGATAAAGTTTTTGTGAGAGTGAGTAGTTGTCGTTCGATAATATGAGTAGCAGATTTTTGATTAATTTGTCGTTGTAGTTGTTGTGGTTTGCGAAAATTTGGTTTGTGTTGATAAACAGGATTTCACAGTCTTCGCTTGCGACAACGTCTATGATTAATTTTTCGCCACTTATTGCGTAGGATTCTGCGATTATTTGGAATTTGTTTCTGTTTGAAAGTATCATTCTACTTCCCCAATAATTTGTAATTTCTAATCTGACTTTTCCTTTGAGTATGAGCCCAAATTTGTCTGTTGTGTTTCCAGATTTGTAAATGTATTGGTGTTTTTTGTAGGATTTTTGGTAAATAAAATTTGAGTTTAATAGTTGATTGATTTCTTGTTTTGAAAAGTTTTTGAATAGTTCTGATTTTAATATTTCCATATCTACCTCTTATGTTGTTTTAACAACGTACTTTTTTATTAAATTATATTAAACTATAGACATAAAATCAATTGTGGTTTATGATATATGGAAACAAAGGAGAGAAAAATGAAAAATATTTTAGATACTATTGGAGATACAAGACTTGTTAGATTGAAAAACATAGGAAATGGAAACATTTATGTTAAGGTTGAAAAGGAAAACGCAACTGGTTCAATCAAAGACAGAGCAGCTCTTGAAATGATTAGAGGAGCTATTGATGATGGCTCATTAAAACCAGGTATGAAGATTGTTGAACCAACAAGTGGTAATACTGGTATTGCTATTGCAATGATTGGTCAAAATCTTGGATACGATGTTACAATTGTAATGCCTGAATCGATGTCTATCGAAAGACGTAAATTGATGCAAGCTTATGGTGCTACAATTATTTTGACTGGCGAAGGTGGTATGCAAGCGGCTGTTGATAAGGCGAAGGAATTGGAAGCTACCGGCGAATATTTTATGCCAAATCAATTTGCAAATCCTTACAACACTTTGGCTCACGAAAAATACACAGGTCCTGAAATTTATTCTGAATTGCCAGAAGTTAAAGGATTTATTGCTGGTGTTGGAACAGGTGGAACTGTTAGCGGTGTTGGTCATTTCTTAAAGGAAAAGAACGAAAATGTAGCTGTGTGGGCAATTGAACCAGAAGAATCAGCGTTGTTGAGCACAGGAAAAGCTGGTGGACACAAAATCCAAGGAATTGGCGCAAACTTTGTTCCAGAAATTTTGGATAGGGATATGTTAGACGAAGTAATCACTGTAAAGGGTGACGATGCTTTGGATATGGCAAGAAGACTTGCAAAAGAAGAAGGACTTTTAGTGGGAATTTCTTCGGGCGCAAACGTATTTGGCGCATTAAAAATGTTAGAGAAAGTTGATGGTCCGATAGTTACTGTTCTTCCAGACACTGGAGAAAGGTACTTGTCGACTGAATTATTTGAAAATGAGGCTAATTAAAAGATTATCTGAATACGGTGATTTTATTTTAAAAGAAGATCCTGCATGCCGCACGAAATTTGAAGCGATATTTATGTATCCAATCGTGAAGGCGTTGATTTACCACAGAATTGCAAATTATTTTTATAGAAAAAAACACACAACTCTTGCGAGGTTTTTCTCACAAAGAGCGAGGCGAAAAACAGGAATTGAAATTCATCCAGGAGCGACAATCGGCAAGAATCTGTTCATAGATCATGCGATGGCGGTTGTGATTGGTGAGACTGCGATTGTGGGTGATAATTGCCACTTCTACCATAATGTAACGCTTGGTGGTAATGGCAACGAAAAGGAACACCAACGTCACCCGATTGTAGGAGACAATGTTATAATTGGAACTGGAGCGACTGTCTTGGGGCCGATTAAAATCGGAGACCGTGCGAAAATCGGTGCAGGTGCAGTTGTTTTGAGTGATGTCCCAAGTGATTGCACTGCAGTTGGAATGCCAGCAAAAATAATACGACACCATTAATATGAATACAAATCTCTTTGGCAAACAAAATTTGCTGAGGAGATTTTTTTGTTTTGTGATAAAATGGATGTATAAGTTAGCAGGAGGAATTTTATGAAGAAGAAAATATTTGCAATTGTAATGGTGTTTTTAATGTTGTGCTCATGCAGCATTGGAAAAAGAGAAGTGTATTTGTATGGAGAAGATCACGATATAAAACCTATTTACAATGAAGAGTTAAACATTTTGAGAGATTACTACAAAAAAGGTGGCAGGAATTATTTTCTGGAGTATCCTCATTATTGTGCACAATATTTTAATTTGTGGATGAAATCAGATAATGATGAGTATCTAAATAAAATGTATGATGTTATCAAAAAATACGGAAATTATGATTATGATTACACTATCGAATATTTCAAGACAATAAAAAAAGAAATGAACGATATTAAATTCTACGGTGTAGATGTGGGACATTTATACGATATCATAGGTAAAGATTATCTTAAATTAGCAAAAGAAAAGGGAGACAAAGAAGATATCGAACTTACTGAGAAGGCTATAGAACAAGGCAAGAATTTCTATGACAAGGGAAAAGTTGATGAACTAAAAGCTAGTGAGTACAGAGATAAAATGATGGCTGAAAACTTTATGGATACATATAACAGTACAAAAGGAGACGTTATTGGATTTTTTGGATTGGGACATATAGATGGAACACGTTATATTAACGATCATATGATGAAAAATTTACAAGACAAAATTAAAAATATTTACACAGTTAATTTGTTGAAAAGTAAAAATCTCAAACCAATCTCAACAGAAAAAATCACATACAATGGAAGAGAATTTGAAGCGGATTTTTACGGAATTATAAGTCACAAGTACTCTCCATATCCTCACGAAAAATTATACCGAATTAAAGATGCGGAATATTTCAAAGATTTTACGACAATAGGTTACAATCAATCATTTCCGTATAATTTCAGCTTTAAAAAAGGAGACATCATATTAACCAGACAATACAACGATAAGGAACAAAAAGATGTCGTTATACGCGTTACAAGTGACGGAACAGAAAAACTTTTCTTAGTAGACTACATTCAACCAAAATAATTTCAAAATAAACAGCGATGAACGAATAAAAGTTTGTCGCTGTTTTTGTTTTTTCTATTTGGGTATAAATATTTTAGAGGTTATTTGGACATAAATGTTAAATAAATAACCTTGTTTATCAAAATCACGAAAGGAGAATTAAATGTTAAAATTAATTAGAACACCTCAAAAATACGTCCAAGGCAAAGACGCTTTGAATGAATTTGCCAAATATGCAAAAGATTATGGAAACAGGTTTTTGTTCGTATCTTCAAAAAGAGGATTGAATGATTGCCAAGAAAAAATAGAAAAAAGTTTTGAAGGAACTGACGCTTTCAGAAAATATGAAATTTTCTCTGGAATTTCTTCTAATGGAGAAATCGAGAGAATGAGAAAAATCGTAGTTGATGAAAAAATCGATGCCGTCGTAGGAATTGGTGGAGGATCTGCTATTGATACTGCAAAGGCTACTGCATTTTATGAAAACAAACCAGTTTTGGTAGTTCCTACAGTTGTAGCGACTGATGCTCCTTGTACTGGACTTTCAGTTATTTACAATGACGATCACACGTTTGACAGATATATTTTCTATCCAGATAATCCTAACATGGTAATCGTGGATACTACAATAATTGCCAACGCTCCTGTGAGATTTTTGGTTGCAGGTATGGGAGATGCTTTGGGAACTTATTACGAAGCTAGAAGCTGCAAAAAAGTTGATGCACCTTCACTTGAAAATGGTGGAATTAGTGAATCAGCGATGGCTCTTTGTAAATTGTGCAATGAGATTTTGTTTGAACACGGGGAAATCGCCAAGAAATCTGTGGAAAATCATTTGCTGAATGAATCTGTTGAAAAAGTTATTGAAGCAGCAACTTATCTAAGTGGCGTTGGGGCAGACAATGGTGGACTTGCAGCAGCACATTCTATCTACAACGGATTTACTGAAATAGAAGGCGTTTCTGCAATGCACGGAGAAATCGTAGCTTTCGGTACGATTGTGCAATTGTTGATGGAATCAGCTCCAAAAGATGAATTGATGAAGGTAATGGATTTCTGCTACAAAGTAGGACTTCCAATCACTTTGAAAGATATGAATATAAAAGCTGAAAATATTATGTTAGGTTGCGAAAAAGCCTGTGTTGAAGGAGAAACTATTCACAACGTAGTTGGAGAAATCACTCCAGAAAGATTAAGAGATTTCGTATTGACAGCTGATGTATTGGGAACAAGATACTACGAAGAACACAAATAATTTTACAAATTAATAGCACATTAAAAAATCATCCTCAGTTTTTAAAATTGAGGATGATTTTTGTATCTATTTTATTTTTCTCCAAAAACCGATTTGATTGTAAAGTTCAATTCCTACTAATATTAATGCCCAAGGAATTAATATTCCTATGAGAATCCATTTAATAGGGGCTGATTGTATGCTAAACATTACAAATGAGAATATTGCTATTGTCAAAAATGAAAGTCCCATCATTTTAATAACGTAGGCGAATTTGGATTGTCTGTTCATTATATCTGAAATGCTAGACCAGTTCACGTATTTGTGTTTGTAGTCTCCTGCGACTTTGAATCTACAAAATACAAATATCGATATTAAATTCAACAAGATTGCAAGTATTATGAAATAAACTTTTACTCTGAAGAATATGGAAAATCCTAATATTGCAAGGGCAGACAACACGCCCATTATTATAAATGAGAACTTTACTTTTTCATTCAAATAAGTTTTCTTACTCATTGGTAGACTCATCAAATAATCGTGATTTTGTCCGTCCAATGAAACTATTATCGATTGTAAGTTCATAGGAAATAGTCCAATGAACACACTGTACATAAAAGAAATGCTGAGAGCTATTGCAAGTGATTGCAAATCGGAAATATTTGTCCCGATTTCACTTCTCATATTAGTTGCGCTAGTAAATGTCATTATTATTGGAAACATTACTGGGAATAAAATACAAGATGTGATAGTTGTAGCATCACTCAAAAGCATTTTGTTGTATTTGAACATTTCTTTGCCGATATTGCTTGGTTCTTTGTCAACTTTTGTTCTTCTAACAGAATTTTTCCTGTTTTGAATGTCGCTCATGTGTTCGTACAAGTTCTTTGATGCGAACTCTAGGATTGTCTTTCCTAAAATCACCTCAACAACTGCTAATACAGCGATGAAAATAATCGCCGATATTGGATTGTGAAGTAATCCTGAAATAGGTCCAAGTCCTGTAGTGTTTTTCATGATATTTGAGTTTTGAATAAAAATCACAAACACTACGGCAACGACTTGAATGAAAATATTAAGTCCAACCATTATTTGCGTATTGAATTTGTACAATGCAGATGTTCTCACCAAAAGTTCTGCAACGACAATATTCAAAATTATTGTAAAAGCAAATAAAACTACGAAATTCAAAATTCCGAACAAAATTGCCAAGAATATACTGAATTTGAAATCAATGAAAAACTTTATCGACAACAACAAAATCGGACTTAGTATTGTCAACGAACTCAACATCGTTAAGAAAGTTTTGGATATGAACATTTCCTTCTGACTGATTGGGAAGTACGACATCTTCAACGAATCCTTGTTTTCATAGAACAGATTGAACACGCTGATGAAGTTTTGCAAAGTTCCCAAAATCACCAAGTAAAGTACAAACAAATCGAACATCTTAGGTGCTTGGCTATAATCAAACACAAATCCGAACATTATTCCGTAAATTACAAGCATCATCACAGCAGACATTATATATTGTCTGATAATTTTCTTGTAAATACTTTTATTATCAGCAGGTTTCGTCTTCTGTCTGATTTGCCCTGTGAGCATAGGATTGATATTCAGTAAGTCGATTTTCATCAATTCTTTTAATTTAGTCTTGTTCATTTGGAACCTCATCGTGTGATTTTATCATTTCAAGATAAATTTCTTCCAAAGATTTATCCGGATGTAAGTCTTTTAGTTCTTGAACAGTACCTAAGAATATAAGTTTTCCTTTTTGCAAAATTCCAATTCTATCGCAAAGTTTTTCTGCAATTTCCAAAATATGAGTGGAGAACAAAACAGTATTTCCTTTGTTGGCGTGTTCTCTCATCATTTCCTTCAAATTGTATGAGCTTTGTGGGTCAAGTCCTGTCAACGGTTCGTCCAATACCCAAACATCTGGATCAGATAACAGAGCAGCTATTACGAAAACTTTTTGTCTCATACCATGTGAAAAAGATTCGATAGGTTGGAAGAATTCTGTCAAATCAAATTTTTCGGAAAGCATCTTACAAGTAGCGTTGAATTTGTTTTCTTCGATTTCATAAATCGTTCCGATAAATCTCCAAAATTCGTAAGGAGTCATCTTCAAAAACATATCAGGACTGTCAGATACATATCCGATTTTTTTCTTAGCTTCCATTGGATTATCTCTTACATCAATATCGTCAACTTTGATAGTCCCTTCTTCAGGCTTTATAACACCAACTAAGGATTTTATCGTAGTTGATTTACCGGCTCCGTTATGTCCAATAAGACCGAAGATTTCTCCGCTGTTAATTGTAAGATTCAAATTGTCCAAAGCAATTTTTCTGTCGTATTTTTTTGTCACATTCTCAAAAGTAATCATACATACCTCCACTTGTATCATACTGTATCATAATCGTAACACACTATAGATATCATGTCAAATAAAAAAGAATTAGCTATTGCTAATTCTAATACGTAAGCAAACCCTCATACATGAATATCTGGACTACAAAAATTGTTGATTTCTAAATCTCAAAATCCTAAAATCGAAAACTCACTTACGTTCAAACAGTTCGATTTTTAAGGATTTTTTCGAATTGAAATCAAAGCAATTTTCTCCGTATGATATTCTTAGCATGAGGATTTGTTACTTTGACTATGAGTTAAATAAATCTAGCCAATTCTTTCTATAACCGATTTTAAGTGGTTGAATCTTCTGATAAGTTCATCCTTTTCAAATTCTTTTGGTTGCATATACTCAGTGACTTCAGTGATAGTTTCATAAAGTTCATCATCGTCATTTTCTTTGTACAATTGAATAGCTTGTGATCTAAGAGCTGCAAGTTCCTTATAAATCATCATCACTTCGTGTTCTTCCTTGTTTTCCAAAAGAAGTTGTTTAAGTGGCCAATTAATATTGTGCTCAGTTGTCACGCATTTGTTTGGAATGTAGACATTCTCATGTTGCATATCCTTCAAAAATCTATTCAAAATTTGATTGTTGAACTTATTAATCATTAGAAAATTAATATCCACACCTTCTTCAGCACACTCAATTTTCTCTCCGTCTTCTTCTTTTAAAAGCACAGATATTTTAGTGCACAAATCAGAATCGGCACATTCAATTATTTCAAAATCGTGTTTTTCAGATTCAATCTTCAAAAATTCTTTAATATTTTCAGGCATATTGTAAATTAAAATCGATCTAGCCATAAATCCTCCTTAAATATTCATATCTTCCCAATCAAAATCATCACTCAAAGGCTTTTCATCGAAAAAGTCCTTGAACAAATCCTTAGTGTCTTCGACAGTCACATCATCGACACACTTCACCAAACTATCAGTGATATCCTTCATATATTCAATATGATAGACACATTCATCTGTTGCAGGAATAAAAGTCGCTTGAACGAAACTATTACCCACAAATTCCAACGAGAAAAAGTAAGTTTTCTTACCAGATCTCACTTCCTTGTAATTTCTTAGCGCATCCTCTGAAATCTTGTCTATCTCATCTATAACCTTATCAAAAGGGGGAGAGTCGAATGTTTTTTCCGAAGTTTTTAAAATCAATTTACTCTTTTGTTCCAAAAACTCATCAGTTCCCTTAAAAACTCCTTTTTTCAAAAACTCAAGCATAAAAACCTCCTTAAAATTATACATTTAATTGCTTAAACTAATAGTATATAATTCATACTTTGCTACGAAATTAAAACCAACACTTTCAACTATTTTTCTTTCTTTTTCTTCAACAAAAAACGTAGTATGTTTTTGATTATCTGATTTTGATACGTTCAAGCATTTAATCAATAAACTTCGCATGATATTTTCGTCAAAATCATCCTTATAATCAATCCCAAAAATTTCCATAAGTAAAGGCGTGTACACAAAATAAATACATCCTTTTAAAATGTTTTTTTCGTAATATAAAAAAATATTCCATTTCTTATTTGACTTTGAATTTAAAGCGTTGAAAAGCCTATCGGAATTCCAGTAAATATCACTTGTTTTATCATGTAAATTTCGAAAATCATTCCAATTCTCAATATTAATACTAACTATGTCTCCATCATATTCTAAAGGAGAATATTTTTCAAAATTTAAAGTGTATACGTAGTTTTCGTCAATTCTTTCCGAGTCTATACTTTTTAAATACTCAATACTTAGTGCATTATCTGAAGGAAAACCAAAATAAATCGTATAGTTTGGATATCTGGATTTTGAAAATTCAATAAATTCTTCAATAGCTTCTTGTTGATTATTTTGAATATTAAATACATTAAAACCTAAATAATGGTCTTGTTCAATCCAATAAAAATCAATCCAACCTAATACTTCATCATTATTTATAAATAAGAGTATTTTTGAATTTGATTTTGAAAATGATGAATATGCTGATTTGTAAAAATCATTTTTAGTCTTGATACCATCCAAATAAGTTGGAAATGCTGAAGTTGTCAAATCTTGTGATAAATTATATGAAAAGTTCAAATACTTTTCTATATCTTGCAAAGTCGCTTCTCTTAACATATACTACCATTAGAAATCATCCCTGAATTTAGGTGTTTTTCCATTTTCATAAGAATTGTAGGTGTTGATATCACATTGAAATTCTTTTAGTTCAATAATTTTGTCTGAATCATTCCATAAAATAAGCGAAATTCCTTCAAAACTTGAAAAGTCACCGTTACTCATTTTACATTCAAAAATCCACTGAACAACTGATTGGTTTTCATGATGAAATATTTGTAAAATATCCCATTTTATAACCTTACCGCGAGTATTCCATTCATTAAACCATATCTTTATGGTTTTTTTATCTGAGTACCTTGGACCCCAACATTCTGTGTAGACAACATTATCAGCAAAAATGTTATCTATTCCAAAGTCTTTTTGTTCTAGCCACATTTTAAACCACAATTTTATAATTAATTCTCTATTATTCATCATAATCTCCCTTAAATGATTTCTGTCATATATTAATGATACCACAAATCAAATAAATTACGTTAATTTAGCCAGTACATTACCGTATAAAACTAAGCGTACATATCATCTAACGTAATAAGCTCAACATTGTCATCGTACGAAAAATCTTCAAAACCAGACATGCTAACTATCCAGTAATATTTTTGGTTGCCGTTAAATATTTTCGATTTTTCAATTAGTTCATTGAGTACAGATTTCGGACAAAGTCCATTTCTCCATTTGCATTCCACGAACAGATAATTTTCACTGTCATAAGCTAATATATCAATCTCCGATTGTTTTTTACGAAGAGAATCATTACCCCACCAATTTCCATAATCGGTAGGTAAGAAGCTCAAATCTCCAGATATTATTCTGTATTCTAAGTATTCAATTGAAATTTTTTCAAAAATTTTACCCATATAATCATTTATACAATTTTCTATTTTTTCAGAGTATACTCTGTGACCTAATTCAAGGTTTATTAAATTGAGATTAGGTTGTACAAATTTGTACCAGAAATTAAACATCGTGTCTTTAATCAAATAAATAGGGCGATTGGATTTGCGATTAGTTACAGGAGTTTTTCTTTCAATAATTCCAAGTTCTATCAAACTTTCAAGATAAGGACTGATTGAGCCAGATTGCACACCTAATTTATTAGATATTTCAGATACTTTGTTATGTCCATGGGAAATCAAATACAAAATATCGTTGTATCTTTTTGGGTCCCTGAGTTCTTGTTTCAATAAATTAGAAGGTTCTTCGTATAATCTACCTTGAACAGACAAAAAATTATTGATTATATTTTCTTGTAAACTAATGGAATCATCAAAAAAAACTAGATATTCAGCAACTCCGCCAGTTAATCCAAAAACAATTGCCTTGTCATGATTAGAATAATTCTCTACAAATTTTGCAGATTCTTTATAGGAAAAAGGATTGATTTTAAGTTGAATTGATCTTCTTCCATAAAGAGGGCTTTTATATCCTAAAACTTGGTTTTCCATAAAACTCATAGATGAACCACATAATATCAAAAACAATTTGCTTGTAGTTTTATATTCATCAATTAAATTTTGAAGAACTGAGGAAATTGATGGGAAGGACTCAGCAATGTATGGATATTCATCAATAACGAACGCAATTCTGTGATTCACGGAATATTCGAATAAAAATCTAAATGCATGATCAGTATCAATAAATGCAGGTAAATTTTCATCGTAATCACATGCCTTATAAATTGATTGTGACAAATGATTCAAGTTGATAAACTTATCAGATTCTACACCGACAAAATACGATCCAGCTTTTTCTTCCATAAATTTTTGAATCAAATAAGTTTTTCCGACTCTTCTTCGACCATAAATTACACACATGGAAAAATTTTCCTTAGAAAATTCTGTATTTAGTTTTTCTAGTTCATTATCACGACCAATAAATTTCATATTCTCACCTCATCTCTATTATAGAATACAATATTGTACAATGCAATGTTACGATATTGTATATTACGATGTTGCATTAAAAATATCAATATAATAATGAGTTGAAAAGTTTTGCAATAGTTTAGTAAATTTTTGCAAGAAAAAAAGCGACAAGTTCGCCGCTTAAAATTTGTATTCAAATATTTCTTCATCAATTTGCTTAAAACCTACAGCTTCAAACATTTTTCTGCTTTGATGATTAAAAGCATAGATATTTGCCGTGACAGATTTTAATCCATTTTCTTTTGCTAATTCCAAAATCTTTTTGACACAATTTCGTCCGATATGTTTGTTTTGAAATTCTTTGCACACAACTATCGTTATTTCATTGTCATCAGTCAAGGAAATATCTCCAACTAATTCATTTTTGTATTCAATGTAGTACAACTTTCCATGAGCATTCAAATAATTGTACATTTTTTGAAGCCTATCAATATCGTATACGAAATCAATGTTGTCGACTTGCTTGCACAGATCCTTATCTTCATACCACTTCAAAGTAGTATCGTAATTTTCAAAATAGGGAACAAGTTTGATGTTTTCATTTACGGTAATTGTGTTCATGTTAATTTTCCTTTTTTAATGTAGATATAAAAAAATAAAGTACATACTTTTGTGGATGCTGTATCACTGATTTAAGTGAGAAAAATCACAACTTTTTATATTATCCTTTAAAGTTTTATTCTCACAAAATTCAAATAAATATTTTAATAAACTTATTTTGTTAGTATCTATAGTCTTGTATAAATCTGTAACTTTTTTTTCGTAAATCCAATTTATCTTTGTATTAATTTTCCCTCTATGTTCGATATAATAATCAGCTACAGATTCTATTTCTTCTTCTAGCTTTTTAGCTTTAGCTAAATTAAAAATTGGAAATATCATTATAGAAACAAGATTTCTTTTATCAATGTATTCAGGAACACTTTCTATTTGTTCTTTATAATACGGAAAATCAATATTTATATTTTCTGCTCTATTTAAATCTTCATAAACTATTATTGCAAGATCTTGAGAGTCTTTTTCTAATGTTAATACTATAATGTTTTTAGCATTATATTCTAATTTTAAGAAATAATCTATTATAATAAAGCACCCCTTATATAGCAGGTATTACTTCTGGCGCAAAGAAAAACTCCAACTATTATTATATCTTCCTTGATTTTTATTTTAGCATTATTTAAACTCTGATTCAATAAATATTTTATACAGATTACAAGCTTTAATAAAAAAATTACAAAAGACCTATATCATCATTTACGGACTTAATTATGTCATTATCGCATCTCATTGCCATTTCAAGAAAAATGATTGTATCTATAACTCCATCTATTTTTTCTATATAATCTCAATTATCTGCCTTTATGTTTACGGCAGGTTCAGTTCGTATAAGAATTTGAAAGCATATCAGACAATGCAATATTACGATATTGTATATTACGATATTGCATTAAAAACATGAATATAATAATTAGTTGAAAAGTTTTGCAATAGTTTAGTAAATTTTTGCAACCTAAAAAAGCGACAAGTTCGTCGCTTTTAATTTGTATTCAAATAATTGTACATTTTTTGAAGCCTATCAATATCGTATACGAAATCAATGTTGTCGACTTGTTTGCACACATCGGCATCTTCATACCATTTCAAAGTAGTCTCATAATTTTCGAAATAGGGAACAAGTTTGATTGCTTCATTGACTATTATAGTTTCCATAGGAAATTCTCTAATTATTTTATATTGTGTTTTGCCATTTTTTCCTTAAAAATATCTGTAATGATTTTTTGCAATTCGTCTTTTTCTTTTTCAGGAAGTTCTCCTTCTCTCTTTGCTGCAGCGTAAAGTTCAGGATATTGGTTGGCAATTCTTTCGATTGTTTTAGTCGTTGAATGTTTTCTTACGAAAAATGGAATCTTTTTGATCCATTCATCTGGAACCAAGGCTAATATTTTATCCCCAGCTTCTTTGTCGGTAATTTTTGCTGTAGATAGTCCTTTGTCAATTTCTGCTTGTTCTTTTTCTGTAAAATCTTCTTTTTTCATAAATTGCTCCTTGTTTTTACTTTTTTTTACATATATTATAACGCTAATAGTATTATTTATCAAAATCCAAATTAATTCTTAATTAATGAGTTTACAATATCACCGTGCCTTTTTTCATCGTTTTTGACACTTTCTATTTCTGGGAATTTTTCAGCAACTGCTGCATAGGTATTAGCAGCATTGTATTCTCCATTTGCAATTAGTTTATACAACTTTTGTCTTCCAATTATTTTATAGAGCAAAGGAACAAATATCGCCTTGTTTTTTTTAGGTTTCAAATTTTCTTTTGTAAGATTGTGGAACACAGCTGCATGATGGCCCTCTTCTGTTGCAAGCTTACGAAAAGTTTCTTGGTCATTTGCATCCTTTACAGCATCTGCAAGTGCACGATACATTAGTACAACGTCCAATTCACCTTGTTGCGATTTCAATAGTATTTTCATATCTTCTTGTGTTATATTCATTTTTTCTCCTTTTTTAGATTCGATTAATTTCTCTAAATTCATAGAATAAATTTTTAGTTAATTTAATTTTACCACAAATATTTAGTTGTAATTTATAAATGGATTTTGCTTTTTGAATCCCAGTAACTTTATTATACAAAAACCCGACAATTATCAATTGTGATAAAGCCGGGTTTTAAATTTAAATATAAATTTTTTATTGCTCTATTGTAGTTTTACGCTGTACTTTTAAACACAATTAATTGTCTATCCAATATCTTTGAATTGTCTTACCATCTGAGTTAACAAACTCATTTTCAAGTACTCCACCATTTTTTACAATAGACTTAGCTGATCCGATATTTTCTTTATCACAAATCATTAGTACTCTTTCAATTCCCAACTTTTTACACTCTATCAAAGCTAGTCTTATCATTTCTGTTGCATAGCCTTTTCTTCTCTCACTGGGTCTTATTCCATCTCCAATATGTCCACATTCTTTCAAAATTGACTCATTTAAATAGTGGCGAATATTTACAGCTCCTAAAAGCCTATCTCTTTCTTCATCTAAAAGGAAGAAAACTGAATCTGGAACTTTATTTTCAGTTTTAGATTTTATTTCTAAGTTATCTAGATAATAGTCAAAATCATGGTAATCATTTTTAAATATTGACTTCGGAGAAGTGTTTGTGTTATTCATTTCTTGGTCAATCTTCCATTCATCAATCATCTCACCAAGCTTTAATTCATACTCTTTAGTTAGTTTAATTAATTTTAGTTTCATATATTTTCCTTAACTCCATTATTACCGTGCACACAACCTACCCAATATCCAAAATATAGCTACAAACAAGTATTTGAAAGAAATTTCTGACCACTAATTTCAAAATACTAACCTTTTAATAATAAATCCACAAAATCAATAATATATTGATTTCAAGCACTCAGATTTTTCTAATTCTTATCCAACAACACAACAGCTTCGCAGTGGCTTGAGTGATCAGTATGGATAACATTGGTTATTTTTCAAAAGCCTCGTATGTGGGAATATGCCCTCTAATTGATTAATTAAAAATACTCTAGATATCTTTATAGTTTCTATGCATACAAATTTTATTTCTGTAAGACCTTGACTTAATCGAATTTTATGCCTTAATTTAATTAAGAACAACCATTGCCATATGTGGTGGGACATTTTTATGATATACATATATGAGTAAACCATTTAAAACCTATTATAAACAAATTAAAATACTAACATCTATCGATTTTTATATCATTTCTGGACATAAAAGATAGCTTCTATGAGGTAGACAAAATGTCACAAAATGGATTTGTCTTTTATCTATCCAAAATGAATTGGAATAGCCATTTGTATTAAAAACGCAAGAACGATACTAAGTGTTCCCATTAGGAGAGAACTCTTAATTGAGTCTCTTTTCAAAAGGATAAACCCGAGAATAAAGACGAGCAATTCTAAAATGGAACGTGCTTCGAAATATCCCAATCCATATGCAAAGTACATATTAAATAAGACTGCCAAAATCGTTACCGACAGAATAAATGCCGGCTTACTTTTACCACCTGCATACCAACACACAAAAGCTAATAATGGAGAAACAACTGTAAATCCAATCCAAATCATTGCATAGCTTCTTGGAAAAAATCCAGCAATAAAATTTGAATACAAAAAGTAGCTTGAAACCATGCTGACAAAAAATATAAAAACATTAATACCTGCTCTTAGGGCTGAATTGCTGTAAATAGAAATAAACATCGCAATCAACACCCAAATTGCAAAACGTCCAAGAAAATTATGAAGATCTAAAAGCTCATCTATTGCCATAAGCACACTTGGAAGTTCAGATTGACGAAAGTCCAAGTATTTAGAAAAAGTACCCAAAATAATTCCAAGCAAGAATACAGCAAGTGTATTTATAATTTTTCTATTATTGGATATAGGCGTTTCTGCAATCCTTATATCTTTTAAACCCATTATCATTAGCACCTCCGAAACTCATAACTTTTAGCACTAAATTTTTTAAAAATGTTTCCCGCCTTAAAAAATCTGTAAATATCATTACTTTTTGCTCATTTTCCTCCATAATCATCAATACCACACTCTAACAGTGGCTTGAGTGCTTAGTATGGATAAAAATTATTTTTTTAAAAAGCCTCGTATGTGGGAGTATGCCTATCAATAAACATCTTATAATTTACTAAATCATTCTAAAGTAGAAAAAGCAGCTCATGGCTTAGCTCAATTTTGTTTAATAATTAAAGGATATAGTTTGTTTACTTACATTTACTTCTGCTTCTACCCCAAAAGGAATTATACATCTTGGAGTTGAGTGTCCAATATTTATATTATAGACAATAGGTAAATCTTTATTGGTAATTTCTTCTAATAAAATAGATTTATACTCCTTATAATAGATTTCATTTTGAGGTTTCCCTACTAGAATTCCTGATAATTTATCAAATATTCCGTAGTCTTTTAGAGCAAGTATCATTTTCCTATATAAATCTGGTTTTGTTTTTTCTTCACTTGATTCTATAAGTAAAATCTTATTCTCCCATGCCTCAGGGCTTGGAAATAACTCATATTTGCTACAAATTTCTACTGTATCTTCAAATCTAGAATTATCGAACATATCATATATTGATTCTATGCATCCGCCTAAAATTTTTCCACTAAATATAGGATTACCTCTTAATAGCTCAAAACCAGTATTACTATGGCTTTTCATTTCTATTCCAATAGCTTTCTCTCTAAAATCTTCCCTTGCCTCATACCAAACTTCACTAGGATGTATCTCATTTATTTTTCCTGTTTTTATAAGTTCCAAAAAGTATTTTTCTGTATAAGCTAACATATTAGCAGATAGTTCGCACACATCGGGCAAGAAAGCCTGACCATAAAATGTTTTTATGCCAAGCTTATTTAGCATAAAGTGATTCATTGTTGAGTCAGAAAAGCCTAAAAAAAGTTTTTGTTTAACAATATTTTTTAATCTATCTCCTTCGAATAAATAAGGAGCTAATCTATAGGTATCTTCTCCACCAATAGCACATAAAATCATATCAATAGTTTCATCTTCAAAAGCAAGCAGCAAATCATCTGCCCTAGCTTCCGGATGATTCTTTAAAAAATCAATGCCTTTCAAAGAATTAGGTAAAAACTCTATTTCGACTCCTAGCTTATTTAATCTGTCTATTCCTATTTTTATTTCATGCTCAACGAAAGTTTCTCCCAAAACACCACTTGATAAGCTCACAACTCCTATTTTCTTTATCATTATTTCCTCCAAATTTCTAAATAAAGTAGAAATATCCTATATTCTTATTTTCTTGATAAAAGCACAACAGCTTCACAGTGGTAAGTTCTTGGAAACTGATCGAAAAACTCTAATGACTTAATTTTATAGCCTTTTTCGATAAATTTGTCCAAATCAATTCTTTGCGTTATAGGATTGCAGGAGATGTAGATGAATTTATCGGGATTGATGTCGATTAATCGATCGATTGCTTTTGGATGAATTCCATCTCTTGGAGGGTCGAGGACTACTACGTCTTTTTTCTCAACTTTTTCCATAAAATTCAAGCAATCGTCGCAGATGAACTCTGTGTTAGTCAATCCGTTTAGTTTTGAGTTTTCTTGTGCTTTTTCGACTGCTTCAGCAACTATTTCGACTCCAATCACACTTTCGGCTTTTTTTGCAAAAATTTGTGCGATGGTTCCAGTTCCACAGTACAAATCGTAGACATTTTTCCCTGACAAATCACCAGCCAATTCCAAAGCTCTGTTGTAAATTTGCTCTGCTTGTGCGGGATTTGGTTGGAAGAATGAAAATGGAGAAATTCTAAATTCCAAGCCATTTATTTTTTCTGTCAAATATTCTTTGCCGTACAACAATTCTAATTTGTCGACAATTACTGCGTCTGAAATATTATCGTTAATTGTGTGATAAATAGATACGATTCTGTTGTCGATTTGCTTTGCAAATTCAACGAAATCATTCACATCGAACTCATCACTTGTCGTTACCAAATTAATCATGTACTCATCATCGCTGAAACTTTTTCTTATTATAAAGTGTCTCAAAAGGCCAGTGTGTTTTGTTTTTTTGAAAAATTCGTAATTTTTGTCGCGAAAATATTCTTGGATAGCTTGTCTGATTTTGTTGAAATCTTCATCAATTATATTGCAATCTACGGTGTCTGTTATTTCGTAGAATTTGTTTTTCGTGTGAAGTCCCAAAACAAGTGGACCACCTTTGACTTGATCTCCAAAAGTGTATTCCATTTTGTTTCTGTAGCCTTGTAAAATAGGCGATGGGTGAAACGTGATATCTTCATCGTAAATATCTTTGTACAATTCTGTGAGTGTGTTTTTCTTCAAATCGCACTCCACATCGTACTCTAATTTTTGATAAATACAACCGCCGCATCTTTCATTTACAGGGCAACCATCAATAGTTTCAAGAGGGGAGTTTTCCAATTTTTCAACTAGTTTTCCCTCAATAAATCCTTTTTTCTTTCTTTTTCGTTGAAAAGAGATTGTCTGTCCTTGAATTGTGTTTTTTATAGAATACAAATTATCGTCTATTTTGCAAATTCCTTTGTTGGGAAATACATTGTATTCTACTTTTTCCTCTAAAATTTTTTTCATTATCCTTGTAGACCGTCTGCTTGTCTTTGCATATTTTCTACGACGATATCGTGAATATCTCCGATTGATTGGCCGTATTCCAATACTTGCCAAGGTTCATTTGTATGGAAGTGAATTTTGATCAAATCATCGCCACCTACAACCAAAAGGCAATCTCCCTTGAAATGTTCTGTAATATATTCACTAATCGTATCGCTTGATAAGTTTTCTCCTGCTATTAATAATTGTGTATCAAATCTAAATTCTATTTGTTCTGACATAATTTCACCTTCATTTTAATATTTCCCATTGGGATTAAGTTAATTTTACCATATCGTATTGTTTTTTTTCTCAAAAAATTTATTTCCAGCTATTCGGAAGAAGTGATTTGTAAGGATATGAGTCAAATCTATCGTCAATCAAGAACAATTCTCCAGTATCGGTGTCTGTTCTAATTAATCTTCCACCAGCTTGGTGCACCTTGTTCATTCCTGGATACACGTAAGCGTAATCGAATCCGTTTTTGCCATTTTCGTCAAAATATTTTTTAATCAGATCATTTTCTACGCTAATTCCCGGAAGTCCGACGGAGATTATTCCGACAGTGTTCAATCTGTCGCCGCTCAAATCCACGCCTTCGCTGAAAACTCCACCCAAAACACAAAACGCCATAATGTTTGAACTTGTTGTAAATTGGGACAAGAATTCCAATCTTTCCATATCAGTCAGTGTTCTTTCTTGTGTTAAAATATCGAAACCACAAATCTCATACACTGATTCCAAGTACGAATAAGAAGGAAAGAATATGAGTTTGTTTCCAGGCTTTTCGTTGATTTTTCGAAGAATTTCTGCAATTTTATATTTCGTATCTTCGCGGTCTTTGTATCTTGTTGAAATATTGATGTGATTTACTTTCAAATTCTCTTTTGGGAAAGGAGATTCTAATCTTATGTTGTAGAATTTTTCCAAGCCCAATACATCTGCAAAGTAGGTCATAGGAGACAAAGTCGCTGAGAAAAACACATTTGATTTGCACTTTTTCAAAATATTTTTGAAAATGTTGTGCGTGTTCAAGCACATCATGTTGTAAATAACGTCATCGTTTTCTGATTTTATCAAAGTGACAAAAGAATCGTCGTAGTAATCAGAAATCTTCAAAAACTTATTGATTTCAAAATACACATCCAATACCTTGTCGTAGTACGGCTTGTCTTTGTCTTCAACCAAGAATTTCGTCATAGATTCTTTGCAACGGAGGCAATAATCAATCAAATCAACCGACAAATCCTCGTAAGTATTGACTGGTTTTCCCAAAGCTTCGTCTTTTATTTGCTGAGCGATTTTCTTCAAATTGCGTTTGATTTTGAGTTCTTTTTTATCGTCTACAAGCTCATCACAACAGCCCATAAGTTGATTGAAACTCAATGAATACGAGTACATATCACGTCCACGACTCACCAAATTATGCGCTTCGTCAACCAATAGCGACATTCTCAGATAAGGAACTTCAAAAAATCTTTTCAGATAAACTACCGGATCAAAAACGTAATTGTAATCGCAAATCACAATGTCACAGAAATTGGACAAATCCAGCTCCAACTCCAACGGGCACACTCTGTATTTGAATGCGTATTTTTTGATGATTTCTTCCACGATAATATCTTCGTTTTCAAGCATATCGAGAATGCATTTGTTCACCCTGTCGTAGTGACCTTTTGCAAATTCACAATCATTTGGATTGCATTTAACTTCATTATTGATACAGACCTTGTTCTTTGCGATTATCTCGACTGATTTTATTATCAATCCTTTTTGTTTCATCAAATACAATTGGTCGTTACATGCTTTTTTGAGTGTAGATTTTGCAGTCAAATAAAAAATCTTGTCCGTCAAATCTTCTCCCATAGCTTTTATTGAAGGGAAAAGCGTAGAAATAGTTTTTCCGATTCCAGTTGCAGCTTCCACCATCAAATTCACGCCTTGTTTGGTTGCAGAGTAGACGTTTTGGCTCAGATACTTCTGTCCAGATCTAAATGCAGGATAGGGAAATGACAAGTTCTGAATGGATTCGTCGCGATTCTTTATGTGTTGTGTGATTAATTCTGTGAACACGGAATATTTTTCTAACAACGAAAAATAAAAATCCTTCAATTCCTCATAAGTAAAGTTTTGCCTGATAAATTTGATTTTTTTGGTGTCAGTTTGATAATAAGTAAGTTGCAAATCAATATCTTCCAAGTCGTTATCCAAAGCGTAAAAATACCCGTAGCATTTTACTTGCGCCCAGTGATATTTGTTAGAATTGTATTCCAATTCTTCCAAATCACGCGTAGTTGATTTTATTTCATCTATTAAAGTTTTCCCGTTTTTTATTCCTATTCCGTCAGCTCTTCCTTCTACGATGTAATTTACCGATTTGTAGAGGGTAGTGTTTTTGAGAGTAACTTCTGGCAGAAATCCAATATCGTATTCTTTTTGAATCATTTTGTGGATTTTCTGTCCTTCTTTTGCTCTGTCGAACACATTTCTGAACCTATCGTCTATGTCGCCACTTCGTTCAGTGTATTCAACCAAATCTCTGACAGAAAGTTTGATTTCTTTTTTCATAGTTTATAATTTTGTTGAAGCAAATTTACTTCCTTGTAAATTTTCCTTCGTTCAATCGCCAAATCGCGATACATTTTATCCTCATCTGTTACGTATTCGATTTTTTCATTTACAATTTCAGATTCGCCGTCTTCATTTACACTCACCATTGTGAAATATCCCGAAGCTTTTATGATATCTGTGCCTTCGACTTTTGCACGAACGAAGCATTCCATGCTAGTTTTTCCGACGTAATCTATAATCGCTGTGATTTTTATGATTTCTCCTAGCTTTGTTGGAGCATTGAATGTCAAATTATTTACGGCTTTGGTCAATGTTTTATTGGAACAAAATCTTCTCGTGCAAACGCCTGCGATGGTGTCCATCATTTTGAATAATTCTCCTCCATGGAGAAGTCCGTAAAAATTTCCCATATCACCATTTGCTCTGAATTTTACAATTGTTTTTGTATCTTGTTTTGTTTTCATATTTTCCACCTTTTAATTGCTACTTCTATTATAGTATAAAATTTTATTTTCGGGAAAATGAAATCAAACGTGCGATTTATAAATTGAAACAAATAGAATTTAAATGTATAATTAGATTGTATGAACTTTACAGGAGGTTAATGATTTGAAATATAGAGAATATTATGATAATGTTTTAGTTCGCATTGAAAAGGGCGAAGACGTTGTAGAAAAATTATTCGAATTAGTTGAAAAACTTCAGCTAAAAAATGGTTCTATTTCTGGTATTGGTGCCAGTGATAATATAACTGTGGGATTATACAGTGTTGAAAAACAAGAATACACTAAGAAAAATTTCACAGGTGAGATGGAAATCACGAGCATCCTTGGAAATATCTCTACTATGAATGACAAACCTTATTTGCACATGCACATTACATTTGCTGATGAGAATTTGAATGTTCACGGAGGACATTTGAATGAGGCTATCATATCGGCAACTTGTGAAATCATAATTAATAAAATAGACGAAAAAGTTGATAGATTCAAAGATTCTGAAACAGGTTTAAATTTATACGATATTTAAAGGAGATAAATGAAGTATTATTTTAATAATGACAGCGTAGATCCGTATTATAATTTTGCGGTGGAATATTTTTTCGCAAAGCACAACATTCCAGTGTTCATTTTGTGGAGAAATAAGGATTCAATCTTACTAGGCAAAAATCAAAACATTTACAGAGAAATTAACTTAAAATACGCTGAAGAAAATGGAATAAATCTAGTTCGTAGATTGTCTGGAGGTGGTTGCATATATACTGATGAAAAAAATATGCAATACACTTTTATTGAAAGTCAAAACTACGCAAATGACTTCAAACATTTTGCCAACATGATTATCAATCAAATGAAAAAAATGGGTCTTAATCCAGAATTCAGCGGTAGAAATGATATTTTGATTGATGGTAAGAAAATAAGTGGCAATGCACAATATATGAAAAACAGCATGGTTGTTCATCATGGTACGATTCTTTTTGATATTGGTGTCGAAAAGATGATGCATTCACTTACTCCGCAAAAAATAAAATTCGAAGGAAAAGCCATCAAATCGGTAGAATCCAGAATCACGACTATTAATGATATGATTGATATGGAATACGATGAGTTTTTCAATAAAATTAAAAACGGAATTATTGAAGATAATAACTTAGAAGAATACGTGCTTAACGATTCTGAAAAAGAAGAAGTGAATAAATACATTGATTTATTTAAAAATGAAGAATTTATTTATTCAAAAGGAGAAACCACTGCAAATTATCAAAGAAAACACAAGTTTGGAGTTGTGGAATACAGCTACAACATCAAGGATAATTTGATTGATAGTTTCAAAATAGAAGGGGATTTCTTTTCGAACAAAAATATTTCAGAATTTTGTGATATGTTTGTTGGAAAGACTATGACTATAGATGGTTTTCACAATGTTTTGAACGAAGTGAATATCGGAGAATACATTGTGGGAATGGATGAGAAAGTGTTTTTAGGTGATATATTTGATTAGAAAACCGAAATGGATGAGAGTAAAAATAGAAGGTAGCCAAAACCTTCACGAAGTAGAAAGTTTAGTAGATGGTTTTGAATTGAACACAGTTTGTAAGGAAGCAAATTGTCCTAACAGAATGAAATGCTACGAATCACGTACAGCTACATTTATGATTTTAGGAGATATTTGTACTAGAAACTGTAGATATTGCAACGTAACTACTGGAAGAGGAAGAGAAGTTGACGAAAAGGAACCTGAAAATGTTGCAAAAGTTGTGAAACAATTAGGGTTGAAATACGCTGTTATTACTTCTGTTGACAGAGACGATTTAAAAGATGAAGGTGCAACTCAATTCAAAAATGTTATCAAGGAAATTAGAAAACACAACGAAGGAACATTGGTTGAAGTTTTAATTCCAGATATGCATGCAAAGCATGAATTGTTGGATATTGTTTTTGATGAAAGACCAGATGTATTAAATCACAACGTTGAAACAGTTCGTTCTATCTTCAAAGAAATGAGACCACAAGGTAACTTGGACAATTCGTTCGAAGTTTTAAGATATGCAAAAGAAAAAGGACTTGTAACTAAGTCTGGATTTATGGTTGGACTTGGCGAAACAAACGAAGAAGTTCACCAAATGTTAGACAAGTTAAACGAATTGAAGGTGGATATAGTTACAATTGGACAATATTTGATGCCAACATTAGAACATGCAGAGTTGGACAGATATGTTACTCCGGAAGAATTCGAAGAATACAAAAAATACGGAGAATCAATCGGAATCAAACACGTAGAAAGTGGCCCATTTGTAAGAAGTTCGTACAATGCTGGTAATGTATTTAAATCATTAGAAGAAAAAGAAAATGAGTAATGCAAAATAGGGCGAAAGCTCTATTTTGTATTATATGAGGGAAAATATGAATAAGTACATTTTTAGAGAAAAAATCAATTTGTTAGTGCAAATTTTATTGACGATTTTGTTGTCGTGTTTCATGTCGTTGGCGATTTTTTTTACCAAAAGATTATTTGAAGCAGAAAACAAGACATTATCATTGATTGTTATCGGCATTTCGTTGGTTTTGTTTGCTGGATTAAATTATCTCAAGGACAGGACAATTTACAACATGGGACTTTTGTTTGTAGAAGGTTTTAAACAAGATTTGTTTCACAATGTGATTTCGCAAAATTTTTATGAAATACAACAAAAAGAAAAAACTTTTTCGAACGACATAACATCGACATCACTTTACTTAAAGGAATATTACGTTATTCCGACATTGGAGTTGATATCTGATGCAATTCTATTGGCTGTAATTTATCTTACGATAGGATATTGCGTTTCATTTATTCCGGTGTCAATTATAACTGCTGGAGTGTTGGTTTTCAGTTTAATAAATGTGAGAATCGACAAATCAATATTAGAAAAGAAAACAAATACATCGAATTTAAGAAAAAGATACGTGTATTTTCTAGATGATATGTTAAATTCCAAGAAAGTCATCAACTCAAAGGCTAACAAAGCGCTTGAAGTTGTTCACAGTAAATTAATAGAAGACATATCAGAAAAAGTGACGGAACTTGACAAGGAAGAACTCACAAAATACAATCTAAAATTATTATTCATCGGAGTGTATTTTATAATCAGTTTGATTTATATTATTAAACAACCAAACATCAACACTGGTGAAGTAATAATTCTTATAAGTTCAATTATGTTGCTTCATCATATTATCAAAAAAATCGTAAAAGAAAGATCCATGATTGTGCAATCTGAAGAAAAAGTTTTTGAAATGGAAGAAGTTTTTGGAAATCAAAAAAAATCAGATAAAATTGTAGACCATATAAAAGACATTGAGTTCAGAGATGTAAAATTGTATTCTTCAAATGTTAAAGTGAAAATCAATTACACATTTTACACTGACAAAAAATACTTAATTATTTGCGATAATGACGAAGTTGTAAACTTACTAGCAAAATCATTTATTCAGACGTTGTCTCCACAAAGTGGAATGATTTTGGTAAACAATGAGCCTATAGAAGAGTTTGATTTGTCTTCTAATATGCTTGTAACTTACGATGAAAGTTATATTTTCGACACTGATTTCAGAAACAATGCCACATTGTTTAATTCTTTTCCCGATAAGAAAATTCCTCCATTGCTAAAAATTTTCGATGAAGAATTGACTTCAAAACAAAGATATTCTGAATACAGTGATAGAGACAAGAATTTAATCAGGTACAAGAGAATAATAAATCAAGATTCTGAATTCAATATGGTAGTTAATTTGTTTGAGAATTTGGACGAAAATACTGGCAATATTTTGTTGGAAGATTTTATTTTGAGATTCAATGGATCAATCTACTGCGCAAAGAACGTTCATCCATTTATCAAAGAAAAATTTGACGAAGTGTTGTATGTAAAAAATATCGACAGCGACTATTTGTTAGTTCAAGAATAAATACGAACATCACGGTAAATTATTTATCGTGGTGTTTTTTTTTGTGAAACTTTACATTAATATTTTTTGAGTTAAAATATATTAGTAATTAAATTTTTGGAGGAATTATGAATTGGTTAAAGAAACATTATAAAGGATTATTACTTTGCCTTTTAATAGCTATTCCTTGTCACTTCTTAGGGAAGAAATTCCCTGTAATTGGTGGTGCAGTTCTAGCGATTTTGGTTGGAATTGTAATGGGATATATTATTAAAGACAAATCACAATTTGAAGTCGGAATGAAATTTGCATCGAAAAAAATATTGCAATACGCAGTAATTTTACTTGGTTTTGGAATGAATTTGGCAGTTGTTATGGAAACTGGAAAACAATCATTGCCAATAATCGTACTAACTATTTCCACATCTTTGATAATTTCTTATGTACTATCAAAGAAAATGAATATTAAAAAAAACATCGCCATATTAGTAGGCGTTGGATCATCAATTTGCGGTGGATCTGCAATTGCAGCGACTGCTCCTGTAATAGAAGCTGACGATGAAGATGTTGCACAAGCAATTTCTGTAATATTTTTCTTCAATGTAATCGCTGCGTTGATTTTCCCGTTATTGGGAAGTGTTATTGGATTTTCGACTCATTCGGGAGAAGCATTCGGAATTTTTGCAGGAACTGCGGTAAATGATACATCATCGGTAACGGCAGCCGCTGCAACTTGGGATGGATTATATAATTTGGGAACACAAACATTGGACAAAGCTGTTACTGTAAAATTGACTAGAACATTGGCGATTATTCCAATCACTTTGGTGTTGTCGTATTTGAGAACTAAAAAACAAGAACAATCAGAAAAAGTTGAACTCAAAAAAATATTTCCTATGTTTATTCTGTATTTCGTTCTTGCAAGTATTATAACTACAGTTGCTTTGAAAATAGGAGTAGATGCGAAAGTTTTCAATCCGTTAAAAGAATTGTCGAAGTTTTTCATTGTTATGGCAATGGCTGCAATTGGATTTAAAACTGATATTGTAAAATTAATAAAAACAGGCGGCAAACCAATCTTACTTGGATTTTGTTGCTGGATTGGGATAACTATAGTTTCAATTGCAATGCAATTTGCACTTGGACTAATATAGTATAAAAGCTACGCAAAATTTTGCGTAGTTTTTTTCATAAAAAAATCACGGCTTTAGGGGGAGCCGCGATTTCTTAAGTACAATTTTATCTTACAAGGGGTTTGTTTGATATAAATTGATATCTATTATCATTATACTACGGTTTTTTAATTTGTCAACTAAAAATGATTATCAAATTAAAAAAATCAAACAAATAGTAATATTTTTATATTTTACAGTAATATTTTTATATTTTCTTCGTTGAATAATCTCACATATTCTTCAGAAAGTTTTCGTGCAGCAATTCCCATTCCCTTAATTTTTTTGTTATTGAAAGTTCCATCGTAAATATAATTGGATCCACAAGATGGAGAATTTTCTTTTAAAATGGCGATTGTAGGGTTGTATAATTTCGCTAATTTCACCACTTCGTCGCTTCCTTTTTCAAATTCTTCTGTGAATTCTTCTCCATCATAATCAAAAACTTTTCCATCCTTAATCTCAACAGGATTTCTTGGCGTTGGTAATCCTCCCATAATTTCCGGGCACACTGGAATTAAATTGTATTTGTCTTTGAGTGAATGAATAATTTCATCGTCTAATTTGTTATTGGAACCATTGTATTTGCAATCAACTCCCAATAAACAAGCGCTAATTAAAACATTTTGCATATTTTTCTCCTTTATTTATCGTTAATTCTTTTATTAATTTCACTGATAGGAAGGCCAATTATAGTGTTCAAATCACCTTCGATGTATTCTATAAGAACTGGATTCAAATCCTGAATTCCGTATGCACCGGCTTTGTCGTAAACTGTGCCTTCGTCTATGTAATCTTTGAGTAATTGGATATTTTTGTCTGTTTTTTCTGAGAATTTTACGTTACTAAAAGTGTAGAATATTTCTTCGTAGTTTTTTGATTTCAAACAAACAGATGTCACAACTTTGTGAATTTTTCCAAGATATGATGTTAGCATATCCAACGCTTCGTCGTAGTCTTTTGGCTTGTTCAAAATTTTCCCGTCGTTAATTACGATTGTATCAGAAGAAATGTAGAGCGTGTTTTCTTTTAATTCTAATGGAAGAATTTTTGCTTTGGATATTTCACAGCAAACGAGTGCAAGTTTATCGATTATTTCACGGTCTTTGTATTTTTCGTAAGCCAATTCTTCGATTTTTCTCTCATCAATATCTGTAGAAGTGCTTTCAAATTCTAAGATGTTTTTCAATAATTCATTTCTTCTTGGAGATTTGCTAACCAAAATTACGCTAGTAAATTTATCTAATTTTCCAATTTTTGTAACATTTTTTACGTATTTCATTTTATCACCAAATATATTGTCTTATCTTTTTATTAATGTGTCAAATGGGTATATATAGTATGGTGATTATATGATATATACAGTGACATTAAATCCGTCGATTGATTATATAATGCGATTGGATGATTTTCAAAATGGAGAAACAAATAGAGCGAAAGTTACGGAGCTTTACGCAGGTGGAAAAGGAATTATGGTTAGCAAATTGCTACATAATTTGGATGTGAAATCCAAAAACATTGGATTTTTGGGAGGATTCACAGGAGAATACATCGAAAAATTATTAGATGATATGAGAATTCTCCACGATTTTACAAAAATAAATGGAAACAACAGAATCAATGTAAAATTAAAAATGGATTCTGAAATAGAAGTTAACGCACCAGGGCCTGATATTTCAAAAGGTGAGCTGGAAGATTTCTACGAAAAACTTTCTGGAATTGATGGCGGAATCGTATCTTTTTCTGGATCTGTTGCAGCGAATATGGACAAGGATATCTACATTGAGATGATAAAAAAATTATCTCCAAATACTAGATTCACTTTGGATACTACCGGTGATGTTTTATTGAAAAGCTTGGATTATCATCCTTTGTTGCTAAAGCCTAACCAAGCAGAATTAGAAGAAATTTACGGAGACAAGTTCAATTCAAAAGAAGAAATAATTTCTTATATAAAATCGACTATGATTCCAAAAGCAGAGTATGTGATATGTTCTTTGGGAAGTGATGGTGCGATTTTTGTGAGCGAGAATAATTCTTTTTACATTCCTATTGTAAAGGGAGAAGTTATCAACAGCGTCGGCGCAGGAGATAGCATGGTTGCTGGATTTATCTACGCTTATTTGAACGAAATGAGTGAAGAGGATATGTTCAAAATGGCTGTAGCAAGTGCGACTGCGACTGTTTTCTCATATGATATGGGAGAAAAGGATCAAATAAATGAAATTTTTGGCAAATTAAAAATAATAAATATGGGGGAAAATAATGGAAATTAAAGATTTGCTTTCAAAAGATCTAATGATTATGAATCTTCAATCTACAACAAAAAAAGATGTTATAGATGAAATGATCGAAAAATTGTACGAAAACAATGTTATTAACGACGTACTAAAATTTAGATCTGAAATTATGAAAAGAGAGTTGGAATCTTCGACAGGACTTGGCGAAGGGGTTGCTATGCCTCATGCGAAAACATCTGCAGTGAATAAACCTGCGATTGTGTTTGCAAGAAGCACAAATGGTGTAGATTATGAAGCATTAGATGGAGAAGATACTTATATATTTTTCATGATTGCTGCAACTGAAGGACAAAACCAAATGCACATTGAAACTTTGGCGAAGTTGTCCAAGCTTTTATTAAAAGAAGGATTTATAGATAGATTAAAATCTAGCGAAACTCCAGAAGATGTTTACAAGACAATTGATGATTACGTAGAAGAATCTGAACCAAAAGTCGCACCAGTAGAAACTAGTTCGATTTATACAGAAAAACCATTCGTATTAGCTGTAACTGCGTGTCCAACGGGAATCGCGCACACTTACATGGCAGAAGAAGCTTTGAAGGAACAAGCGGCTAAAATGGGAGTTGACATCAAGGTAGAAACAAACGGCTCTGATGGTGTTAAGAACAAATTAAACGCTGATGATATAGAAAAAGCTACGGGGATTATAATCGCTGCCGATAGAAAAGTGGAAACTGCACGATTTAACGGCAAAAATGTAATTGAATGTCCAGTTTCCGATGCTATTAGAAATCCAAAAGATTTGATTGAAAAAATAGTAGAGGGCAAAGCGAAGATTTATCACGCAGATGAATCAGAATTAAAAGAAGTTGAAGAAGAATCTACAAATTGGAAATCAAAATTATACCAAGATATTATGAATGGCGTAAGCCATATGTTGCCATTTGTAGTTGGCGGTGGAATTTTATTGGCGTTGTCTTTCTTGGTTGAAAGATTTTTCTCAGATACTTCACCAATTTACAATTTATTCTCAGTAGGAGGAAAAGCTGCGTTTGGATTTTTGATTCCAATTTTGGCAGGATATATTGCGATGAGTATTGGCGATAGACCAGCGTTGATGCCTGGTATGGTTGCCGGTTTCATTGCAGGTCAAGGCGCAGGATTTTTGGGAGGATTGTTAGGTGGTTTCTTAGCAGGCTATGTAATTGTATTTTTGAAGAAAATTACTAGAAATCTTCCAAAATCACTTGAAGGAACAAAACCAATGTTGATCTTTCCAGTATTTGGATTGCTATTAACATCTTTGGGTATGATTTTCGTAATATCTCCAGTGTTTACGACAATCAACAAAGCAATCAACGGATTTTTGGCAAATATGGGAACTACGAATTCAATTTTACTTGGTGCATTGCTTGGAGCGATGATGAGTGTGGATATGGGTGGTCCTGTTAACAAAGCAAGTTATACTTTCTCAATCGGAGTTTTCACAGACACAGGTAACGGAGCATTCATGGCAGCAACAATGGCTGGTGGTATGGTTGCACCTCTTGCAATAGCCATCGCTTCTAGTCTATTCAAAAATAAATTTGACGAAAAAGAAAAGAAATCAGCCGTGACTAATTACATTTTGGGCGCATCATTTATCACAGAAGGGGCCATTCCTTTTGCAGCAAAAGACCCATTGAGAGTGATTGTGTCATCTGTAATTGGTAGTGCAATCGCCGGTGGACTTACTCAAGCATTTGGAGTAAAATCACCTGCACCACACGGAGGAATTTTCATTTTACCAGCTATGGAATCTGTCGACAAAGCGTTGTTCTTCGTATTATCAGTAGTGGTTGGCTCTTTGGTTTCAGCAATCATTTATGGATTGTGGAAACAAAAAGCAGAATAATGTTATAATAATATTGTAATTTACAAATTTTCAAATTTTCAAGGAGGAAATTATGTTAGTAGCAGCAGACAAAATGTTAAAAGATGCATTAAAAGGAAAATACGCAGTAGGTCATTTCAACATCAACAACTTAGAATGGACTAAAGCTATTTTGGAAACAGCACAAGAAAACAACTCACCAGTTATTTTGGGAGTTAGCGAAGGCGCTGGAAAATACATGGGCGGATATAAAACAGTTGTAGGAATGGTTAAAGGAATGATTGAAGAATTAAACATAACAGTTCCTGTAGCAATCCACTTAGACCACGGATCATTCGAAGGTGCAAAAAAATGTATCGAAGCAGGATTTACTTCAGTAATGTTTGATGGTTCTAAATATCCAATCGATGAAAATATAGAAAAAACAAAAGAAATAGTTGAACTTGCTCATTCAAAAGGAATCAGCGTTGAAGCAGAAGTTGGAGCTATCGGTGGTGAAGAAGATGGAGTAATCGGTCAAGGAGAAATCGCCGATAAAAATGAATGTAAGAGAATTTCTGAATTGGGAATAGATTTCTTGGCAGCAGGAATTGGTAACATTCATGGAGTTTATCCAGAAAACTGGAAGGGATTAGACTTCAATGCACTTGGAGAAATCAAAGGAGAAATCGGAGAAATGCCTCTAGTTCTTCATGGTGGAACAGGAATTCCAACTGATATGATTAAAGAAGCAATCAGCCTTGGAGTATCCAAAATCAATGTAAACACTGAATGTCAAATCGTATTTACAGAAGAAACTAGAAAATACTTCGAAGAAAACAAAGACAAAGAAAAGAAAGGATTCGATCCAAGAAAAGTTTTAAAACCAGGCTACGAAGCAATCAAAGCAAAAGTTAAAGAAAAAATGGAAATTTTTGGATCAATCGACAAAGCTA